>Ga0066640_10000066_pt1 | contig 48244 bp, 59 predicted proteins | sample CryGeyCG2114_020_2_FD_59505 | JGI IMG/M metagenome (GOLD analysis project Ga0066640, IMG submission 59505) | Groundwater microbial communities from aquifer - Crystal Geyser CG11_big_fil_rev_8/21/14_0.20 | ecosystem: Environmental > Aquatic > Deep subsurface > Groundwater | place: USA: Utah... | reverse complement strand
AAATATCTTTAAAACCCATATAACGACAGCCCCCTTTTTCTGTTACAATTAAAACGGCTTAGATTTATAAATTTAATCCTTGTCGACTTTAACAGAGTCTGCTTTTTTCCCTTCAGAAGTCGCGACATCCGCAGAAATGAGAGGTATAGCCTCTCCTCCTGCTGATTTTATCTTATCGATAGCCTTCGCAGAGAAATAATCAGATGTGACACGTAGCTTGACATCAAGCTTTCCATTGCTAAGCAGTTTGTTGAATCCGATATCTCTGAGATTGACGATGAACATGTCTTTCTCTTTTTTTACTAATTTATCAGACACATAATCGTCCAATTTGCAAACCAATGATCTTAATGTGATCGCTTTGATGTCTCTTATGACAGAAGCATGTCTTTTAAAACCGATTTTGGTCCTTGGTCCAAGGCCAAGTTCATGTCTTAGCTTGAGCATTGTCGGTTTTTTGCAATGACCTCGTTTTCCAAGGCCACATCTGCCTTTACCGCTATGGCTTCCAGCACTTCTGGCACGGGATTTCTTGCCCCAACCATATGTCTGGCTTCCTCTTCTTTTCCTGCTCTTGCCTCGTTTGTTGACTGTCATTTTTGATCCTCTATATCATTTTCTTGATAAGATCATTTATCTTATCGCCACGATATCCAAGCGCACCACCTTTTGTGAATTGTGTCTTGATACCGCCTCTTTCAAATCCACCGACTGGTGGCGCAAGTGTGAAATATTTTTTGAGTTTCTTTGAATCTTTTGGATCTTTTTTTCCTCGTTTTTCCTGTAGAAGTTTAACAGTCGCATCATCGACTTCTCCCCAAGCAACATAATCTTTCACTTTGGTAGCCATCCCTCGAGTGATGACATTGTCTTCGACGACTACACAGACATGCTTTTTCCCAAGATTCAATAATTTGAGAGTTCGTAGTCTATCTGCTGAGAGATTGATAAGTCCCCTAATTAGTATAAGGGCGATCTTTGTGCTTTTATTCTGCAGCTTTTCTGGTGCTTTTTCACTGCTCATTTTTATCTCCGATAGCTCCGTTTATGATACCTAGCCGTTCTTCTACATTCTTTGGTACTTTTGTGTTTGATAGTTTCTTCAATGCGCTGAAACATGCTTTGACCAGGTTCAATTTTGTTTTGGTGTGTCCGAATGTCTTTGACCAGCAATCGGTTATACCAGCAAGGGAGAGTAGTTTTGCACATTCTCCTTCGACTGAAAGACCTGTCCCTCGCGGGGCTGGGATGAGGACAATCTTTGTGGATCCACACTTGCCTTCGACTTCAAATGGGATTGTATGTGGTTCTTTGCATCCACATTCCCAGGATCCGCAACCTCGTTTGATCTTTATGATATTGAGTTTAGCATTCCTAAATGATTTCTCTCTTGATGGGACTGTCTCTTTAGCTTTTCCATAACCTATTCCGACATATCCGTTTCTGTTTCCAACAACAGCAAGAGTGGCGAATTTTGGTTTGTTCCCTTCGCTTGTCTTCTTTTGTGTCTGTTTGAAGATCCTTCTCTTTCCACCGCCGAATTTACCTTTTGCCTGACCAATAAGCAATAGATCATTCTCCAGATTCGAGAGCAGAAAATCGACAATCTCTATCTCAAGGATCTTCTTGCCCATACTAAGGACACTGCTTAAATCCCTTATCTCGCCTGCTTTTACTTTTTTTCCGATGTCAGTCTTCGGTTTCCAGGCATCAACATCAAAACTATGTTCTTTTTTTGCTTTGGTTGTTACTACACCGACCTCTTCAATCTCTTTGATCTCTGTGAGTTCTTCAACGACTTCGTCTGTCCCTGCTTCAATTTCTACTTTCTCTTCTTCTATATCTTCAGGGATGTCCACTTTTTCGTCCAGGATTTTTTCTTTAGGTTTGCTTTCTTCTTTTGACATGATCATTTCACCGTGCTGGATATTGCGCTTTTTGCTTTTTCGAACATTTCAGTGATCTTGCTTGCATCTATTTTTTTCTTCGCAAGTGCGGAAAACTGCTCTTTTCGTTTGTTGTCTTTAGCAAAAGCAGCTATGTGATTTCCTTTGATCCTTTCATCGCTTGGGAAAGCATCAGGGGAATGTTCAAGATCCATTCCACCATCGACACAACCCTTCGCGACCGCAAAGAGTCTTGAACCTTTGATCGGAGTAAAGAAACCCACATCAAAGATTGCTTTGTGCTTTATTTTCTTGCATTTGTGTGCAAGCAGCAGACCTACTAGATAGGCGCTTGGTATGTTTGTCCTGAATTCCCATCCAAATTTCTTGAGTTCCTGCGTTGTTGCAGCAGCAAGCACTTTATCGCCTGTTGTTTCATATTTTATGAATTGGACTGTTATGTTATTCAGTGTTCTTCTGACTACTATTCTGCATAAAGCAGATTTTAAGAGGGAAAGCCTTTTTCTATAGTTTGTCTTTCCTTCTCTTTTCCTTCGTTTTGCGAATGTATAACGCTTATTGACCGCGACCATTTTAGTTTCACTTCTTCTCGTTTAGTAATTGTCTTTCTTCGATGAACACTTTGATGTGTCTTTTACTTCTGAAAAAGCCTCCTTTTACTTTTGAATTGAGACCCTTGAAAGTGTCTTTTGTGATTATCTCTTTGTCACGAAGAGTCCTGATGAATTCTCTTTGTATCCTCACTTTCGCGACCCAGACGCTTTTACCGCCATTTCTTGCTTTTTTCTTTCCTTTTCTCGAACCAGGTCCAGTCCTTAATCCTTTTCTCTTCTGTCTTTTAGTTTTCCTGGCTCTTGATTGTGATATCCCTAATTTTGCTTTTTTGATTATGGCACCATCTTTCGCCAGCGATAAGACATCTTTTCTGGTGATGGCTTCTTTTATCTCTTCCATTCTATCGTCTGTAAAACGGACCCTTTTAGAGGAGCATTTAAGCACTTGTGATGCCAGTCTTTTTTGCAATCTTAGATCCATTGTCAATCATCTCTTAATCTTTCTGTTTCTGCGTGAGTAGCTCTTCTCTTTTTTTATTCTCTTCTTTCTTTTTCTCTTCTTCAGTCTTTTCGACTTTTTTCTCTATTGTCTCTTCTTTCTCTTTCTTCTTAGCCACTTCTTTTGCTTTCTTCTCACGTGTCTCTTTTTTCTTTTGTTTTTCTTTCTTATTTACATCCTTGTTCTCGATGTATGATTTTGCATAATCTTCTGGATTTTTGATATTTACGAGAGTGATTCCAAGTTCTTTTGCTTTTTTTATGATCTCAAGGCGTTTTCTCATGCCTGTTTTAGCAGCCACTATAGCCCCATCTGTTTTTTTATCAAGGGTTGTGAGATCATTCGATGACATGACTAGCACTGGCTTGAGTCCATCAGACAAAAGTCCTTTCACAATAGACGGCGAGCCAAATCCCGGTTGTACCAAAGGCGTCTTATTCTTCTTCTGTTTTCTTATCTTTGAATGCTTGCCCTTTGGTTTTCTCCACCCTGTCCTACTTACTTCTTTGACTTTATGAGAGCACTGCCTAGCATATTTTGGCTTCTTTGCCTTGATCGCCTTTCTGATTTTTAGTGCTGTTTCCATTTTCAACCCTTGATGTCTTTTCCTGCTTTTTCTGTGATATAGATGCCTGATTGGAATATCCTTGTGTCAAATCCAGGTCTTCGTGTAAGGCCTTCTATGCTGCCTGCTGTCTGTCCTGCAAGTTCTTTATCAGGAGAGACCACAACAATATCGTTTCCTTCGATCTTCACATTGACTGCCTGTGGGACTTTAAGTGTCCTTGGAATTTTTTCGCCGATGAAATTCTTGATGGAAAATTCCCCATTATTGAATGTCACATTCATAGGAAAGTGGCCTGAACAGATCTTCAATTTGTATGTGAATCCATCTTTCACTCCTTTGATCATGTTTTTCACATGTGATTTGAATGTACCGATCATCCTTTTCTGTCTTTTTGTCGCGTTCTCTGCAAAGATTGAAATATTGTTTCCTTCAACATTCATCTTGATGAAGACATCTCTGAATAATTTGCTCACTTGGCCTTTTTGACCGTTGAGTGTAAGGGTCTCTTCATCAATGACGGCTGTTACGCCTTCGGGAAGTACAATCTTTTCTTCTAAACGCTTTATTTTCATATTAGCACCTTAATAGCAATATACTAGCAATTTTCCTCCAACTTTTTGCTTTTTCGCTTCTTCTAATGTCATTATCCCCTTTGATGTGGAGACGATGATTATACCAAAACCGAGTGCTGGAAGATATCTTTTCTCGAATTTCACAAAATCTTCAAGTTTAACAGCATAACGTGGTTTGATGGCTCCGCAATTATTGATATTACCAAGCAGGTTGAGTTTCAGATGACTGCCTCTGCCGTCATCAACTTCCTCAAATTCACCAACGAGCTGCAAATCCTTCATGATAGTGAGGACTTTCTTGATTACATTAGAGGTTGGTTTAATTGCGACTGTTTTTTTGCCGACCTTCTCATTGTTGAGGATGGCTGACATCACATTTGCTAATGGATCGTTTAACATGTATTATTCACCTTTAATCATACTGTTTGAAACCGATTTTTTGGGCGATTTCCCCGAAACATTGTCTGCACAGGCCCAGCCCGTATTTTTTTATATGGCCTCTATGTCTTCCACATCTTCTGCAGCGGATACGTGCTATACCACAACTCCTGTCTTTTGGCGCATTCTCCTTAATATATTTCTTGTATATTGCTGGTTTTCCTTTGAGTTGCCCAAGCATTTTTCTGAAATCTGCAGTAGTCATGTAATTATCACCATTTATTCATTTTCTTGTATATTGATTCCAAAATTTGTTTTCATGAATTCCATCGCATCTGTTTTTGATATGATGTGTTTCTTAGATAATTTGGATGGTCTGATTTTTCGTTTCTTGATACTATATCCAGGCCGTTCTAATGTAATCGATACCTGCATTCCCATTATTCCTAGTTTTGGGTCATATTTCGCATCTTTCACATCGATATACTCTGGGACACCAAAGGATATGTTTCCCCTATCATCAAATGATGAGGGCATAAGCATATTATCTTTTGCATAAAGGAATCTTTTCAGTGTCTCTTCTGCTTTTTTTCCTCTAAGTGTCAATTTGCATCCGATTGGAAGACCAGGTCTCAATCCCCATGCCGCAATACGTTTGTTTGTGACGCACTTGACGGGTGTGATACCAACCAGATTCTTCATGAGATTGACTGCTTTGTCCAATAAATCCATAGATTTACCAGTGCCCATATTAAGTGTCACTTTGGCAATCCGTATGCTTTTCATTGGGTTTTCCATTTTGATTCCTTCATTCGAGTTTGATCGCAGCTTTGTCTTTTCCTATGACAAAAGCATAATCTTTTCTTGTACGATATGTATTTCCACCAACGGTGAATACGAGTGTTGTATCTTCGATATCTTCAATCTTACCCACTGTGGCCATATGTTTGCCTGATGTGAAGAAGACAGTCATACCTTTCTGCAGAGGCAGGTGATCTTTGATCTCATTCTTCTCAAAATCAAGAAGCACACTGTCACCGACTTTGTATTTCTTATCATTGACACAGATGTTCTTTCCATCATAAAGATTCAATTGCATCTGTCCTTTTTTGATTATTGTCTTTGATGTGATCTTGCATGGCTTAATATTTGCTTCTTTTGCATCGATCTTGATCGCTTTCAATTTGCAATTCTTCCCGAATATAATCCTATAGTTCTCTTTGATCTCTTCAAATGTCACGACATCGAAGAAGCCGACTGGATATTTGAAGCTAGTCCTTTTTTTGCCATCAACCTTTACGCCTTTGTTAGTAAGTATGAATTTGACTTCTTTTAAGGTCTTTGCGTGTCCAGTGACCTGTCTAAGCAAGACTGAGATTGGTATGCTCACATCACGTGAATGCGCACCAAGTTCTGGTCTGGTGACAAATACAAGACCTTTTTTCTGTATAGGCCAGGTTTTTGGCACTATCAGTCTTTTCAGGTGATTCTTAGTCATTTTTCTTCCTCATTCTTCACTTTCTTATCAGTAGCATCTTTTTGGATCTTCTTGGGTTTTATATTTCCTTTATTTAGTTTTCGTTCAAGTATCTTTGATCTTTTCTTATCTGACATCTCAAGCTCGACAATTATCACATTTGATGGATGCAATGGATAAAGCGCTTTTGTCCCATCTCTTTTTATGACTTCTGCACCAATGACGAATATTTTGCATGAATCGAGATCAGTCCTATCGATCTTTCCGATGTGACCTTTGAACTGCCCTCTCAAGACCTTCACTTTATCTCCTTTACGGACAGTCATGCTTCGTGTCTTGTGCTTTGTCCTTAGCTCTTTTGCTAGTCCCGAGCTGAGCATCTTTCTCTTTATATGTGCTGGTGCATTATAAGCATATTTCCTCTGCTTAGCAGGGCTTCTGCTTGATTTCCATGCCTTTGAAAATACTGATTTTACCATTTTTAACATCACTTCATACAATTATGCTTGCGAGCTTAGCCACAGCTGGCCATCTATCCGTCGCTTCCTTTGCGATCGGCCCTTTGAAGGTTGTTCCTTTTGGGTTACCTTTATCGTCTTTTAGCACGACTGCAGCATTATCCTCAAATTTTATACGGGTTCCATCAGGTCGTTTGTATTCCTTTTTTTGCCTGACTATGATCGCGAAAACAACTTGTTTTCTTATGTCTGGTTTTCCTTTCTTGACAGCTGCCATCACAAGATCACCGACACGTGCTGCAGGTATCCTGCCTTTGACAGTCTTGTGACCCTTGACAGCTGTTATCTTTATCATTTTAGCACCGGAATTATCACAGGTCTCTAGATAAGTTCCGACGTTCAATGCTTTCATGGGTCTTGTCTTGATTGGGTGCATAGTAATCACTCTTTAGCTTTTGGCGCTTCTTTATTTTCTTCTTTTTTGTCTTTTTTCTTGGATTCTACATGTTCACGTGCTTCGAGTATGTCTGCTATCAATTCTTCTTTTCCAAGATTTTCAATGATGACAAATTTCTTCATCTTGCTGATCGGTCTTGATTCGATTATCTTGACGATATCACCAAGTTTTGCATTGATACACATAGGATTATGAACGACTAATTTTGTTCTTTTTTTCTTATATCTTTCATATTTTGGTACCATGACTCGTCTTTCCCATTCTACAGTAGCCATCTTTGGAGTCTTGCTTTGCACGACCACTCCTGTGAAAGTCCTGCCTCTGACTGGGAGATTGCCATGGAAAGGGCAATGTTTATCATCACAGCTTTCCTTTGGCGGATTGACATTCACGCCAATGTTCCTTGTTTCTTTTTGTTTTTTTACCATTTCTTCAACCTTTCATGAGGTCTTCCCTTGAGGTCGACGCCCTTGATGATTTTTTCTTTGATTTTTATTATTATATTGTTCTTTAGCAGCTTTTTTCTGCCATTGCATTCGAATTCAATCATATTTTTTGTCTCATTGACGATTTTTCCTGTGATACCGACATCGCAAGAGTTCTTGGAGTCGATCACCAAAGCGACATCGCCGATGATTATATCTTGATTCATTTGACTTCGATTGTCTCACGAGCGAACCCAAGGCTTGAGAGAATCTCTCTCACTCTTTGTTTATGATCTCCTTGTAGTTCGATCCTTGTCCCTTTCACTGTGCCACCACAAGCAAGCACACTTTTGAGTTTTTTTGTGAGTTCTTTGAGATCGATTTGTTTATTATCGATCCCATCAATAATCGTGTATTTTTTTCCGAATTTTTTTTTCTCGCTGCTGATTATGATTGTCTGTGATTCCTTTGCTATTGTCTCACAAACACAAAGCTCTTTTGGCAAGCCACACGTTGAACATATCTCAGCCATTCTTGTCTATAATCCCCCTTTTGCTTTTTTCAGGGTATTGATTCTTGCGATTGTCTTTTTCATATCTTTGATAGCATGAAGATTCTTTGGATTTGCGCCACTTGCGGTCTGAGCACTGATTTTCATAAGCTCACCATATACTTCTTTGAGCCTTACATCAAGCGCTTCAATTCCAAGTCCTTTCAAATCCTTTTTTGTCGACTTCATTTTTCATCCTTTTTTTCTGACTTTTTTTTAGGCTCTTTTTTTTTTGTCTCTTTCTTTTTCGGAGCTGCTTTTTTCTTTTTATCTTCTACAGGCTCTTCTTTGGTCTCTGGAGCTTCTTCGATCTCTTCGACCATCTCTTCTGCTTTCTCATCAATTTCCTTTGGAATCTCTTTTTCAAGAACTTTGATATCGTCTGGTAGGATGACATCTTTTGTCATCAACCGGACTTTTATTCCGATTGAGCCAGTTTTCAGATTAGCTGTTGAATATGCAAGCTGCACTTGTGAGATTGCTATATCACCGCATTTCTTGAGATAACCACCATAGACTCTCCAAGATCTCGCTCTTGAACTCGGTATCTTTCCTGAAAGTATTATCTCGATTCCAAGGATGCCTGATCTTAGGCAATCATCCATTGTCTTATGCATTATTCCTTTGAATCTGTTCGATCCGAATCTTTCAAGCGAAGACGAGATCCTCTCTGCGACGATCTTTGCGTTTGCATTTATGTCTGTGACTTCACTGATCTCTATCTGCGGATTCTCAAGATTGAATCTTTTTTTGAGTTGTTTTGTAAGCGTTTTGATATTTGCTCCCTTTCGTCCAACAATAAGGCCCGGCCGTGATGCGAAGATGATTATTTTTTCACCAAGAGGTGTTCGTTGCATTTTGATATGGCTATGTCCTACACCTTTTAGTGTTTTCGAGATATATTCTTCAATCTGGAAAACCTTGATCTTCTGTGCAACAAATTGCCTTTCAATCATTTTTTATCATCACCGGTCTTGTTTGGTTTATTATCATTCTTTTTCTCAGTATCAGCTTTTTTGACTTCAGGTTTGTCATTCGCAGGAGTCTTTTTCTTTACATCTTTATCATCTGCTTTTTTGCTGGCTTCTTCAAGCACGATTTCAAGATGTGCTCTTTTCATGACTCTTCCTCTGCTTCTACCGTAATGCCACTGGTTCGCTGCTTTCTGGACGCTTATGTGGCTGATGACCAGCGAAGAGGCATTGAACCCTTTGTTGATCGCATTTGCTTCTGCAGATTTTATGATCATGAGTATCTCTTTTGTTGTCTTGACTGGTGTCCTTCCTGCAGTCATATTGCCTTTTTTATGTGCAAGATCTTTTTTATAACGTCTATATGGGACTACTCGTTTTTCAGCGATGACTTCTTCAAGCATGGTCTTTGCCTGAGCCAGTGCTCTTGATCTTATCATATTACAAACATTCACTGCATGTTTGACTGATATATTCAAGTCTACACCGATTGCCCGTGCCTGCTTTTCCGGGTCATACTGTGCTGAATAGCCGTGTCCTACCATTTTTACCTCACTGATAATGCTGAACTTGATCTTGTTGCGCCGACTCCAGGTGCACTATGCGCAACTCTGTTTCTTGTAAGCACAAATTCTCCCAGACGGTGTCCGATCATCTCTATATCTATTAGGACAGGCACAAAAACCTTTCCTGAATATACTTTGATGCTCATCCCGACCATCTCAGGAAGTATCAACATATCTCTACAATGTGTCTCTATGTTTCTCTTTTCAGCTCTGATATTTTTCAGAAGCTTTTTTTCAGCATCTGTGAATCCACGTTTGATGACTCTTCTAGCATCACTAGTCAATAGCTGTGAAAGCTCGTTCAGCCCCATAGATTGGAGTTCCTCGAGCGTCTTACCGCGATAAGTGAATATTTTTTTAGCCATCGTTAATTTTCCCTCTTCCTGGTTCCCTGTTTCCTTCCTGTTCGTCTTGGTCTGATCTTTCCGACCATCCTTCCAGGTGGGGCATTATGAGGAGCCACATTTGGTTTACCTTTCCTGCTTGATCTCTTACAGCCATATGGGTGGTCTACTGCGTTCTGTGCAAGACCTCTGCAGCTGTGCCAGAGCTTGTTCTTTTTCCTGAATTTGTAAAATGAATTTCCTGCTTTGATAAGTGGTTTATCGAGCCTGTTTCCACCAGCACAAATGCCGACAGTCGCAAAGCAACTTGGTTTGAATGCTTTTTCTTTCTTTGATGGAAGCATCACTAAAATCTTGTTTTTTTGTTTGTTTGTCACTCTTCCAAAAGTTCCTGATGCACGGACAAATTTACCGCCATCTCCAGGATTATTCTCTATATTATAAATCGGAGTTCCTTCCGGGATATTTTCAAGAGGTAAGACATTCCCTGTCTCGATAGTGGCTTGTGGACCATATTGGACCATCGCACCAAGTTTGATACCTTCCGGAGCGATAAGCAATGCTTCTTTCTTGTCATATTTGACACGCATCAATGGTGAGGAATGACCTGGGCAGTGTACTATATCAACAATTTTTCCTTGTGCAAGGTCTTGCTTCAATTGTACATATTTGACCTCGCCTTCGAACCTAAAGCTAGGTGACCTGTATCTTGGTCCGCCCTTGCCTCTTGCTTGTTGAATCAGTGATTTACCCATTTTTTATAACCCTTACATCAATCCTAATTTTGTTGTTATATCAATCGCAGGATGGTCTGCTGAAAATTTGACATATGCTCTTTTGTTGCCATCTCTATCAATCAAAGTGTTGATTTTTACAACTTTCACTTTGAATATCTCTTCAACAGCCTTTCTTATCTCGATTTTGTTGGCTTTTTTATCTACAACAAATATGAGTTTATTTTCTGCTTGCATCACTCTGACGGCTTTTTCCGTCGATAGTGGAAATTTCACTGTCTGATATGTGTTCATTTTTATTTCCTCTTGCAAAACAGTTTTTCTTTTTCAAGTCTTTGTATGGCTCCTTCGGTCCAAATCGTCAATCTTCCTGGTACTGTTCCTGGAGCAAGCATCTCAGTATTGAGTTTGTCGACAATCGCAATCTCAACACCTGGAATATTTCGCGCACCCTTGCTTAATGGGCATGATTTTGATACTACTAAGAGCGGGCCAGATTTCTTTCTGAATCTTCTACCTCTCATCTTGCCTTTTCCTGGTCTCTCTTTTGCTTCAGAGACTCTATCAAGTTCTTCTGTCAAACCAAGTTTATTCAAGACAATTACGATGGCTTTTGTGCTCTTTAGATCTTCTGCTTTATCTTCAATTATGAATGGATATCCCTTCGGGATCCTATGACCACGAGATTTAACCGTATCGTTTACAATGGTGGCTGCGATAGCTGATCGTATAGCCATCCTTTTTTCTGTTTGGTTAATCTTTTGTTCCCAGACTTTATTTATCTGTGGTGGATGTCCTGGCCTTCCACCGACTACATTTGGGACACCTGCGGCGGTCCAATTCATCCTTGTGCCACTTCTCGAATGTATTTTCCTAGGCACTCTTGCTATGCCTAGACCATAGCTACCCCTGTATTTTCTTCTTCTTCGTGATATATAAGAGGAATGTTTCATACCTGAATCGACATCAGAACCATATGCTTGTCTTTTGTTTGCCTGGATAGCAAGCACAGCTCTCTTGATTAAATCTGGTCTGATCTGCTCAGTAAACTGTTCTGGCAGAGTGACTTGACCTATGTCAATATTATCAAGTGTGAGTTTTTTAATTTTCATTTTGATCCTTGGTCCTTATATCTATATATTCTATCGCAGGAACTTCTCCTGGTATCTGTTTGTTTGGTCTTTGAGCGATTGTGAATTTTATAAGTCTCTTTGAAGGTCCGCCAACTGATCCTTTGACAATGATATAATCATTCTTGACGATGCCATATCTTTTGAAACCACTGTCTTTGTTAATCTCTGTTGGATTATTCGAGATTTTTAGAAGCCATTTATTATATTCAGTCCTGGTATGATAACCCATCTGACCTGGTTGAGGCACTCTGAATGAAATTTTTGCCGGATGCCATGGTCCAAGGTTTCCTGGTGCTCTTTTTTTCTTTTCAGATTTATGATTTTTCAACATGAGTCCAAATCTTTTGGTCGCTCCCTGGAATCCTTTGCCCTTTGTGACTGAATGTGCATCATATTGGCTGCCTTCTTTCAAGACAGAACTCACTGGAATCTCTTTTGGAAGATTCTCCTTTACGAAATTGAGTTGATCTTCTTTAGTGCCACCAAGAGCAATCTCAAAGACTTCTGGTTTCTTCTTCCCAGTGCAAAGTTTCTTTGGCTGTGTATATACATTTACTCTTATTTCATCTATATCTTCAAGTTTGATATCTTCAAGCTTCTTTCCTGCTTTCTTTGGAATCGGAAGAGTCTTTGCGACCTCTTTCTCAAGCTTTGGATTCATGACCTCTGAGAATAATTTCTTTCCATATACATCTTTTTTGTAGAATCTGATACTTGAAATCCTTAATGGGGGACATTCGATAATTGTACCCGGGCAGAAAATCTCTTCGCCCTTTGTGGTCGCTTTTGTCCTGTTGTCTGTGATTATCAGATGAGTCATGCCGACTTTGTAACCGGCGAAACCAAGAAGACCTGCGTCTTTAGAACCAACAAAATTCCTTATCCTGACACTTTCGCTTTTGGCTCTGCATCTAGGCCAGAACTGTAAGCTTCCTCTCCTTGGATTATGTTTTTTTGGCATTATATCTCCTAGTTTATTAATTATTCTTCCAGAACGTATCTGTCCTCGAAGCCACCTTTTGTTGAACATCCATGAAGGACGGTTTGGATGCCCTTTTCAGGCAGTGTTTTTCGTTCTCGTACTTGATATTTTGTTTCAAGTACTTGGATTGCTATGTGGAAATAGCATTCCTTTATAAATGTTTTGGAAATTGTGTTTTATTGCTGCTTTCCTCTGAAAAACAGGTCTCTAAGTGGGTTTCTTCGTTCTCTTCTTTGCAACAGCAGTTTATCAATATTTGAATCCAAATTTTGATTCAATGATTCTTATTGTCGATTAATTAGAAAAAAGATCACATCAATTCTTCATGCTCAAATTTTTAATTTCTATTTCTATATGTAATTGATTATGCTCGGAAAGCAATGAAATTTTATTGAGGACTTGCCGGTTTAATACGAAAAAATACTAAATATATTTCCTGTGGTAGATAAAGTGTGCACTTTATCTACACGAGAAACCATTGGTTTCTCTGCATTGCAATATGGTTGCAATACACAGAAAATTTGCTTGTTTAAAGCATATTTTGCGTTAGCAAAATTTTCTTGTACAGAAAATATCTGCATATGCATCTACTGAACAAATTTTTGTGTATTTGTTTAGCTGATTTCTGAGATTTTCTGTGATTTATGGTCTCCAGAAGTGAAATCTTAATATAGTTTGTTAGCTATTTTGTAGCTAATGGCAAAAGAGACAACGATTCAACTGACTGGCTATGAGATGCTTGAGAAGAGAGTCAACAAAAGCGGAAACAGTGGCCGCGTCTATGTACCTGTTGAATGGATTGGCAAGAAAGTGAAGATCGTTCTGGTTGAACAATGAAATATCACACCGTTGAAAATGGACTGAAAGAGAAATCGAAGAAAAAGATTATCAAGGATTATATTGAACTGCTCAAAGAGAAAGATAAACTAGAAGAAGAAAAGAAACGGCTCGAAAAAGAACTCAAGAAATACAAGAATTCAAACACTCCTTCTTCTGCGCATGCGCATCTCAAGCCAAACACTTTTGGTCTGAAAGCCAAGATTGGTGCCAGACGCGGGGCACCAAACGGCCACCTTGGCACGAATCGCCGTCAGAACCCCGTCATCAAAGAGATTATTGACGCTGACCATTGCCCTGGCTGCGGCAGCAGCCATGTCTCAGATGACAAGGTGCTCAGACGCATCACCGAAGAAACACCTGTTCCAATCGTTCCCGAGACTAAGGAAACGGAGATTCACATAAAGAGATGTGATGATTGCGGCTTGACATTTGTTCCACCGCATAACAAGACCCCACTCAAAGGCAAGTTCGGCATCAACATCATGGTCCTTGTGATCTTCATAAAGTTCCTTCTTCATGGTGTGCTCAGGAAGACAGCGAATTTCCTTGAATCAGGGTTTGCCTTCAAGATCACTCCTGCATCAATCAACGCGATCATCAAGAGAGTCGCGGATGCGGCGGAAAAAGAGTACGAAGAACTCAAATCCCGTATCGCACAAGCAGATCGAGTTTATGTCGATGAAACAAGTTTCTCGGTGCTCGGCATAAAGCAATGGGCATGGGTGTTTCGGACTGCGAATGATGTCCTGCTTGTCATTCGACCGAGCAGAGGGAGCAACGTGCTCCTGGAGATATTGGGAGAAAGCTATGCTGGAGTCGTGATATGCGACTGCTGGCGAGCATACAATTTCCTTGCGGATACAGTATTGATTCAGAGATGCTGGGCGCATCTACTCCGGAAATCCGGAGCATTGTGTGATACTGTGGCTGGAAGGCATCTGCATGAAAAGCTAATGGTGTTCTTTGATGAGATAAAGACCTTCAATGCAGATGATCCAACTGATAGGCAGCGCAAGCTCAGATACATGAGAATGACTGCCAGACTCGAGAAGCTCATCGAGTACTACGCAAGATATGATTATCTGACTGAGGTCGTGAAATATATCGGTTTCAACATTGACAACTGCTTCACATGTGTCAAAGTAGCTGATGTCGAGCCGACAAACAACTTCGCAGAGCAGGCGATTAGGGAAACAGTAATGGTCAGAAAGATAATCGGCGTATTCAGGTCGGAGACTGGAAAGCAGAATTATGAAACGCTTGCCTCGCTGATAGCCACATGGCAACTCTCAAACCTTGATCTCAAAGAACAACTCAGGCAGATGTTGCTAAAGAACCTCTGCTTTTGCTAAACAAATACATTTTTGTTATATCGGGTTTTTGTATCAAATCCAAACGTTTAAAAATTATTTTACGATTGCAGCAATCTGATGAGATAATCCGGATTTCTTGCGTTTAAAAGAAGGTTTTATATAATATCTCTGACTCCAATGTCCATAATAAAAGGTGTCCTCATGACTGATTCAAACAGCACAGCACAAAAAAGCAAGCTAGATAACGCGGTTTTCAATTATAGCACTAATTATTTCCATCTCGAAGAAGAGAACAAGATACTTAGGGAAACTCTTGCGCAGATGAAGAACGAACTTGATAAATTCAGAAGGCCGCCATTGATGGTCTGTGAACTAAAAGAGATAATCGGGAAAAATGCTGTTATCAAGGTCCCGAATGGAAATGAGTTTTTTGTCGAGATATCAGCCACATTTGATGGCAAACCAGGAGATTCTGTGCTCGTGGAACAAAAAAATCTCACTGTCCTAAAGCAGATTCCGACAACCAAGATGTTCAATGTCGAACGTTTTGTCATTGTCGAGAAACCTAAATTATCATGGAAGGAAGTCGGCGGTCTTGAAGAAGAGATCAACGAGATCAAAGAAGTTATCGAACTTCCACTGAAGAAACCAGAATTGTTCGAGAAAGTGGGGATACATCCACCAAAAGGCATATTGCTTTATGGTCTGCCTGGCACTGGCAAGACGATACTTGCTAAAGCCGTCGCTGCATCTACAAATTCGACATTCATCGAAGTTGTCGGTTCAGAATTAGTCCAGAAATTCATCGGCGAAGGAGCGAAACTGGTCAATGAGATCTTCAAGATGGCCAAAGCAAAGGCGCCATCGATAATATTCATAGATGAAGTGGACGCTCTTGCGGCGAAGAGGATAGATGTGGGTACCAGCGGTGAGCGCGAAGTACAGCGTACTTTCATGCAGCTTCTGGCAGAGATCGATGGATTCAAGGCGCTTGGAAATGTGAAGATCATCGGTTGCACGAATCGGATAGATATCCTTGACCCAGCAGTCACAAGGCCAGGCAGGCTTGATAGGCTGATTGAAGTAGGTCTTCCTGATGCCGCCGGTATAAAAGAAATCTTCAAGATACATTCTTCTAGGATGACTATAGATAAAAAAACAAAGCTTCCAAATATTCATAAAAAAATGGAAGGCATGTCTGGCGCTGAGATAAAAGCCGTCGTGACTGAGGCAGGATATTTTGCGATCCGTGATAATCGTCATAAAGTCGTCGAGAAAGATTTCATTGATGCCATTGATAAAGTCAGACGAAAAGAAGAAGAAGAAGGCAAAGATTATATGAATATGTTTGGATAAAAGGGTGCTCAGCAGTTACATCCGTTCATCATTGATCAGCGGGTGTTCACATCATCATAGCACAATTCTTTGGAAGGCATCTAGGGGTTATAAAAGTGTCGTTTAAGTAAAAAATATAAGATGGCTTGCTTTGTTATTTATTCTATGTCAAAGAAGGTGCTTGTCGGTTGTCCGACGTATTCTGGACAAGAGTATTGTCTTGATAGATTTCTTGCTGGGCTTGATGCGATATCTTATGATTCTGTAGAAGTTGTTTTTGTCGATAATTCGGATGATGATATGTATCTTAAAAGACTCAAAGATATCAAGATGGCAGGCAAGAAGATCACGGTGCTTAAAGATGCGATTTCAGACACAAGGATATCAAGGATAATCAGCAGCAGGAATAGAGTGCGGGATCATTTCTTGAAAGGAGATTATAGCCATCTTCTCTTTTTAGATACTGATATCATCGCACCTTGCGATGTCATCGAGCGATTGCTCGCCCTCGATACTGATGTAGCAAGTGGTGTCTATCTTGGGCGTGTGGTCATCGATGGAAAATTGCATCTGATTCCTATCTTATATAGGCATCATGATGGTGGGCGTGTCAGGACTGTGACTATGACTGAAGCGATGAACGATGATATCTTTGATATCTCTGTGTGTGGGCTAGGTTGTTGCCTTGTTAGAAAGACTGTCGTTGAAAAGATTAGATTCAGAAGATTTGGTAATACCTCAGACAGTGGAGAAGATACTGCTTTTTGTCTGGATGTGCAAGGAAATGGGTTTGAGATCAAAGCGGATACATCAGTCAAATGCGCGCATATGGGAAAAAATGAAGTGCTTGTTTTTCCAAAGAAAAGCAAAACAACAGTCACCTTTGGATAATTATTGTGAACTTGTCGGTTTAATATCGTGCCCTTTATGGAGAGTTCGCAATTCAAAAATTTGTTCAGACTATAATGCGAATCTTAAGGTCGTGGATAGGATTCATTTATACATCTACTGAACAAATTTTTGTTATCTTTTCCCGGTGAGTTTTATGATATGCCAACCGAATTGGGTCTTTATCGGACCAGAGACTTCGCCTTCTTTCATGGAGAAACAGGCAGTGTCGAATTCTTTGACCATCATGCCACGCCTGAACCAGCCAAGGTCGCCGCCTTTGTTTCCGGATGGACATTTTGAATGGGCTTTTGCAAGCACTCCGAAATCTCCGCCGTTGTCTATCTGTTCTTTTAGCTCTTTTGCCTGTTCTTCTGTCGGAACAAGGATGTGTGATGCCCTCACTTCTGCCATGTTTTATCACCTTTCATTCATCTGTTGCGTCGTATTAAAGTATCTTTCTATCTTTTATCCCTGGCGATTTATCCATAAGTCCTATCACATTGAATCTATATGCGCATGTGGGTTTGATGTGATCATGGAACAGTGTATGCAGACCATTGACGAATCTGTAAAACTTCGTGCCTGGTGCCAGCATCTCTGCTACACAATCGACCTGGTAGCTTTTCCTTGCATTGAAACATAATCCGCATTTGGCGTTCATCTTGAGATTATCATATGTCTGTGTACCATATATCTCAAGCGATGTAAGACATGTATCGTCAATCCGCGATGCATCCGAATATAAATCCAAAAGAAGATCCAATCGTTCGTCCTCGTTTTTATTTCGAGAGTTGACATCATCGATTCTGTCTATGAAATCATCAAGATATGTTTCTTTTACCATAAGACCAACGCCTTTGTATGCGAGATTGATATCAAAAGCATCATTGTAATGTCTCGTAGAAAAAGAGTTCGTCGTGGCAAGAACAGGTGTATGGACACTGAAATTTGGCATGCCTTGTTTGTCCTTCAACTGCTGCACGCCTTTTTTTCTGGCATCGATCTGCCAGTCCATGAACTCTTTTGGAAGTGATTTGATCTGATGTACCATGCATCCGGCGACTATTTCATTATTTGCCATTGCAGTATCCCTCGCATAAATTATCTGAAAAAAAGAAAAAACTACTCCATCCGATTATCGAGATTGCCTTTCTTCTCCGGTTTGACTATATCCCATTTAAGATGGACATCTTTCAATGCTTTGTCATCTATCTGGCTTGGGCAGCCATCCATCGGACATTGTGCGTTCTTGTTCTTTGGGAACGCCATGACTTCTCTTATGTCATTGAACCCGCACATCAGCGCGACCAATCTGTCGACACCGAACGCGAAACCACCGTGTGGCGGAGCCCCGTAACGGAATGCTTCGAGCAGGAAACCGAATTTCTGCAGTGCCTCAGCCTCAGTGATACCCATGGATTTCATGACTTTTTCCTGGATGTCTTTTCTATGCACTCTGATAGAACCTGAGCCGAGCTCGACGCCGTTCAATACAAGATCATAGCAATGGGCGACGACTTTGCCTGGCTCTTTGTCGAGGAATTTCAAGCATTCCTTCTTTGGCATTGTGAACATATGGTGCGCAGGCATCCATGCTTCGATATCATCGTCATATTCGAATAATGGGAAATCGACTATCCACACAAAGCGGAACTCTGATGGATCATATAGTTTCAGGTCTTCGCCTAGTTTGTTCCTTAGTCTCGCGAGCACATTATTGCAGACTTTTGGTCTGTCTGCGACAAAGAAAAGTATAGTGTCGTCCTTTGCACCCGTCTTCTTTATTATCTCTTTCTGGAGATCCTCTTTGAAGAACTTCGCGATGTTGCTCTCGAGCTTCCCATCTGCGACCTTCATCCACGCCATGCCTTTCGCACCACTTTTTGTCGCAAGGACGATATATTCATCTAGTTCTTTTCTTGAGAAATTTTTATTTGGGTTGATACATTTCACTATACCGCCATTTTCAATCACTGTCTTGAATACACCAAAGTCGCCTTTCTTGACAATCTCTGAGACATCCACCAATTCAAGCCCGAATCTAAGGTCCGGTTTGTCGCAGCCATAACGTTCCATAGATTCATGGAATGTCATCCTTGGAATCGGTATTGTGATATTTACTCCAATCGCTTCTTTGAACACATTCACTACCATGCCATCTAATATCTCATAGATATCTTCTTCTTCTACAAAACTCATCTCGACATCTATCTGCGTGAATTCTGGTTGTCTGTCGGTTCTGAGGTCTTCATCTCTTAGGCATCTAGCAATCTGATAATATCGATCACATCCAGATACCATCAGAATCTGCTTGTAGAGCTGTGGAGACTGCGGGAGCGAATACATCTGGCCGGGGTTCACTCTGGAAGGAACCATATAATCCCTTGCGCCTTCTGGTGTCGAACGGATCAGCAAAGGAGTCTCGATCTCAAGAAATCCTTGTTCATTGAAGAAGCTTCTTGCGGCCTGCGCCACTTTGTGCCTTGTCTCAAGATGTTTCTGCATGATGGGTCTTCTAAGGTCAAGATATCTGTATTTGAGCCTGAAATCCTCATTTGCGACCTTGTTATCATCTATCTCCATCGGTGGCGTGTCTGACTTGTTGAGCACTTCCAGCTTGTCTACGACAACTTCGACTTCTCCTGTCGGCAGCCGCGGGTTCACAAGACCTTCTCCTCTTGGTCTGACTGTACCATCTACTTTCAATACCCATTCTCGTCCTATGTGCTCTGCTTCTTTATGTGCCTGATCATTATTAGATGGATCAAAGACGACCTGTGTCAGACCATGACGATCTCTTAGGTCGATAAATATTATGCCACCGTGGTCCCTTCTGCTCTGCACCCAGCCACAGACACTGACCTTCTCTTTGTCATTCTGCAGTCTGAGATTTCCGCATGTGTGGGTTCTCATTCTTGTCTTCATCTAATTTCACCTATTCATATCGATACCTAATGGCATCAAGTCCTTTTGGTATGGCATAATACTATTTAAATATTGTTTATATATCGGCACTGTATCAGTTTCCAGTGATTTCTGGTTTTCACTCTTTTTGATCCTGCACTTTTCCCCTGATTCAAGCGAAAATATGCCTCCCAGACCACCCGCCCACCCAAAAGTGCCGGGACATGGGTGTTACCTTATGTCGGCGACACCAAAACTGCACCTTTAGGGTGCAGATGAATTGTCGCCGAGCATCCTAAAAATGCGGCAATGATTATAGCGACCGCCTACTGCATTTTTATGATATTGTTCAATCACTGACAAATGCTACTGTGTCTTTATATATCAGGCTTGCAGTGGTGTACGGGGCAAGCTGCATGAGCGCACGAGTGGCGAAGCCACTGGCGCCCTGGCAAATATAGAAAAATTCAAATACTAATCAAAGAAACATAGTTTCGGATGGGCTTGTGGCGAAGCCTGGTATCGCGTCCCGTTCGCAACGGGGAGGCCGCGGGTTCGAATAGTTAGCGACAAGGTCGATAAAGACCGAGTGCGCTAGCACGAAAGTCCCGCCGAGTCCATTATTTTTCTTTTCAATCAATTCAGCGGTTGCTGATTCTTTATAACGGCATTTTGCAATGAATAAAGATAATCCTGCATATCTTTTTTCATGATCTGAGCTTGCTGGTTGTTCGGATCGAGCCGAAGCGCATAATCTATTTCAAATCCTGCATTCGAGAAGTCATTCAATGCAAGATAAGCTGATGCCAGGTCAAGATGGAAATCCGGGATATATGCTTTTTGCGAAAGGACCATCCTGAAATTTTCGACTGCACCGACAAAATTTCTTCTGGCAATCTCCGAATTGTTGTTTGCCACGTTGAAAAATCCATAATCCATGAGCATCAAGCCTTCTGACATAGCGCCTTTCCATATGAATTCAGGCGGACCATATATCTTGCACTTCTCAAAGGACTCAAATGCTGCCGTGACATTTCCTTCCATTTGATATATCAGCCCTAGCTGCAGGTGGGCATCTGTCCGCTTATCATCGATCGCGATGGCTTTCTCGAAATATTCTTTTGCGACGCTGAGATTATTCATGTTTTTAGCATAGAGAGATCCATAAAGGAAATTCGCTTCGGCCGATCCGCTGTTCACAGAAAGCTCCTTGGTGACAAGAGTCGTCTGGTCATGCCAATCATAATTGCGCACATATGTCCGCGCGCCGAAAAGCACGATGATTATTGTGATGATCACAAATGCGGTCTTCTTGTTCCTGACAAGCCAACGCACCGTCATGGGTATCAGGATACAGAAAGATAATGATGCCAGATAGACAAATCGTTCTGCGAATGAATCACGCACTGTGATGATATTCGCGACAAGCAGTATATTGAGCATGAAAAAAGCGAGCAGGAAGAAATGCTTCTTTGACTTTCTCCATGAATGCAACATCAGGATGAAGAATGGTATGCAGATACCAAGAGCGAAAAGCGAAGCCCATGAGAACAGTGAATCTATCTCCGGGATCACCCAGCGTATTTTCAGTGTCGATGGATAGATGTTAAGGAATATGTAATTCCCGATCGAATAAAGTATCTTCATTATCGGTGTGAAGAATTCTCCTTTGGCGAAATATGCGAATGCGCTTCCAAGGAAAATGAAATTATTTGTATACTCCAGTGCCCAGAAACGGATGAACTGGTAGAGTACGATTACCGACGCGAATCCCAAATAGACTTTCCATCTCGTCCTGAATGCATTCCACAGCGTCTTCTCTTCAAAACACCAGTCATATAATATTATCGCGACAGGAAATGTGACTGCGACCTCTTTTGATAGTATCGAGCAGAACCACATGAGAAGAGAGCCGAAGAGATATCCTTTCCCATCTGTCTTTCTCCATCGGATATACATGAACAACGCCCAGAGATAGAACATCGCCATAGTGACGTCTGTCCTTCCTGCTATCCATGTGACATTCTCTGTATGGACTGGATGCACAGCGAATAATGCTGCCGCAAGAAAAGAGAGCATCCTGTCTTTGAACAAGACGTCTGTCAAGAACAGCACCGCGACCGCGCCAAGACATAACAGTATGATATTTGTCAGATGGAATCCGAACGGATCTAGTCCCCAGATACGGTAATCGACAATATATTCTATAGATATAATCGGCCGAAAATACGGCGAGCCCTTGTCCGCTTCATTTAGCCACCAGAAATCGCGTATGAAATTTATATTTTTGGCTGGATCCTTGAGATTCTCGTTCTCGACTATGAGGCTCACATCGTCCCAAAGAAAAGAATTTCCAATGATGTTGGAATAAGAGAGCACAGCGAATAATATTATGAACAATATCGCGAATTTATTGTCTTTCAATGTCCTCTCGATACCCCTATACCACATGGATTCTGTAACCCCTGCCATGATTATAAATCTTTTGACCTATCGAAGTAGAAATATTTTGCTTTAGATCTCAAACGACGATGCTATTTGTCTTTTTGTATACATCAAGAAAACACGATACATCGAAATCTTTTTCGACGCCCGAGATGGTCTTGATGTTCTTGTTTATGAAACGCCACAGGTCTTTCTCGTTCTTTGCGACGATCTGTATTAGGAGATCATGATCACCTGAAGCAGTGCAGACCATCTGTATCTGGTCGAAGGAGGCGAGGATATCTGCGACAGAATCGATCTTATCTGGATCACATGATAATCCGATCCAGGCGATAGTCATATAGCCCATCTTCTCAAGGTTCAAAATGGCCGAGAATCTCTCGATGACACCCATATTGATGAGCTTCTTGATCCGGAAATGCACGGTGCTTGGCGCTATGCTGAGTCTTTTTGCGATTTCCTGATATCCTGTCCTTGTATCTTCCTGGATTACCCTTAGGATGCCTTTGTCGATATCGTCCATCTATTGAATATTATTTCGCTTATTTATATATATTAGCAATTTTTTTTAAAATTTACCTATATTAGATAAATAATCCAAAATATTTAAATACCCAGAAAACGAAGGATGGAACGGATGAAAATAATATACAATGACGTGTTCTTGCAGCATGATACAGGCATGCATCCAGAGAACCGAAAAAGGCTTGAAGCATGCGGAAGATTGCAGCAGACAGATATCGAAGATGGTGAGGCATTCCTGCCTTTAGTCCACAAAAAATTCTACATCGATCAGGTCAAGAAGGCATGCGAGATGGGCAGCCGGCTTGACCAGGATACAGTGGTCTCATCAGGGACATATGAAGCAGCGATAAAAGCGGTCGGTGCGACAATAATGGCATCCAAAACCGGAGATTTTGCGCTTGTCCGTCCTCCTGGTCATCATGCGCATCAGGACAGATCAAGCGGTTTCTGCATATTCAACAACGTGGCGATAGCGGCGCAGAAACTTGTCGATGAAGGGAAACGTGTGATGATATTCGATTTTGATGGGCATCTTGGCGACGGCACATTCAAGTTCTTCTATAAGACAAACAAAGTGCTTTATTGGTCGTTGCATCAGTTCCCTGCGTTTCCTGGGGGCGGCACGCCAGACCAGATCGGTGAAGATGAAGGTGCTGGATATACAATACCTGTCCCCCTTCCTCCTGGAGCGGGCGATGATCTGTTCATGGATGCGATGAAACGATTCATGCCTGTCGCTGAACAGTTTGCGCCGGATGTCGTCGCGGTCTCAGCCGGATTCGATGCGCACAAGGATGATCTTCTGCTTGATCTCAGGGCAAGCACCAATCTTTTCTATCATATGGGCCAGATTCTAAAAGATAAATTCAAGAATATCTTCGCGACGCTTGAAGGTGGATACAACATAATGACTTTTCCAAAGTGTCTCTTCAATTTCATAGATGGGATAAATGGCGATGAGATGAAGCATGAAGAGACAAAGACAGATTCGCACATACTCGCCTATGAAGAATATGAGGGGAATGCTGTCATGCTTGAGAGGAACCTTTCGAAATATTGGAAGATATGAGGATGGATCATAATGCAGAAAAGAAGGCTTGATGCGATCTTCGATCCACGGACTGTCGCCGTGATCGGAGCTACGAACAGGAAGGGCAGTGTCGGCTATGCGGTGATAAGCAACATCATCGGCTCTGATTATGGCGGTGTGGTCTACCCGGTCAATCCTAAACGGAACAGCATCCTTGGTGTCAGGTGCTATCCATCAGTCCTTGCTACCCCGGACAAGGTCGACCTCGCCGTGATCGCCACACCGGCGCATACTGTCCCTGACATAATCGATGAATGCGGTAGAGCGGGTGTCAGGGGAATCGTCATACTATCTGCCGGGTTCAAGGAGGCTGGTAGGGATGGAGACAAGATGTGCAAGAAGATCGTCGGGCTTGCACGTCAATATGACATGCGGATCATCGGACCGAACTGTCTTGGATTCATAAAACCGTCGATAGGTCTTAATGCGAGTTTCGCGAGCAGCGGCGCGTTGCCGGGAAAGATCGCTTTCATATCGCAGAGCGGAGCATTATGCACTGCTATCCTCGACTGGTCGCTTGAAGCCAATGTGGGCTTTAGCTATTTCGTCTCGCTTGGATCTATGATCGATGTTGGTTTCCATGATCTCATCGATTATTTCGGCAATGACCAGAGCACATCAAGCATAGTGATCTATATGGAATCTCTGTCTAATGCACGGAAATTCCTGTCTGCTGCGAGAGCATTCGCGCGGACGAAACCGATAATCGTACTCAAGGCAGGAAAGAGCCTTGCGGGCGCCAAGGCTGCCATGTCGCATACAGGATCGCTTGCAGGAAATGATGCGGTGTTCGATGCTGCGTTCAAACGAGCAGGGATCATCAGGGTAGATACTATCGGTGAATTGTTCAATGATGCACAAGTGCTGTCGATGCAGAAGAGACCGAAAGGCGACAGGCTTGCGATCATCACAAATGCGGGTGGTCCTGGTGTGATCGCGACTGACCATCTGATGCAGTCTGGTGGAAAGCTGGCCGAGCTCTCTTCCGTGACTATCAAGAAACTAGATGAGATCCTTCCTGAGCATTGGAGCCATGGGAATCCTATCGATATACTTGGGGACGCTGGACCGGATCGGTATAAAAAAGCACTTGAGATCTGCCTTGCAGACAAGGGGATAGATGCGATACTTGTCATACTTACGCCGCAGGCGATGACTGATCCGACCGCTGTGGCCAAAGAGATCGTCAAGATAGAAAGGGGTGAGAAGACGATCCTTGCCTCTTGGATGGGTGAAGCTCAGGTCAGGGAAGGATGTTCTGTGCTCGAGAAAGGAGGCATACCATCATATAGGATACCTGAGAACGCCATAAGATGTTTCATGGCTTTGCAGAGGTATGTGAAGAATCTTGGATTGTTATATGAGACACCTGCGACCGTCCCGCATTCTTTCAAGCCTAACACCATGAATAACAGGCAGCTTATCGAGAAGGTCCATGCGAACGGAAGGACTGTGTTCACTGAAGATGAAGCAAAAGAGTTCCTGAAGAACTATGAGATCCCTGTGACACGATCGGTTGTCGTGACAAGCGCTGAGAAAGCTTCAAAGACGGCGAGAAAACTTGGTTTTCCTGTTGTCATGAAGATAGTCTCAAAAGATATACTGCATAAGACAGATGTCGGTGGGGTGATGCTGGACATCAAGTCCGAGAAGGATGCGAAGAAAGCATACCGCGCGATAATCCGTTCTGTCAAGCAGAAAGAAAAAGGCGCAAAGATCTCTGGCGTGCTTGTCGAGAAGATGATCTCGAAACGTCATGAACTGCTTATCGGATGCAAGAAGGATCCTATCTTCGGTCCGACCATTGTGTTTGGCATGGGCGGGATAGCTGTCGAAGTTTTCAAGGACACAAATATAGGTCTTCCTCCGTTAAATATGGCACTTGCGATGCGCCTGATCGAAGATACAAAGATATTTCAGTTGCTTAATGGATTCCGTGGCACAGGCGGAGTCGACATGAGATCCGTCCAGTTTCTCTTGTATAAATTCGCATACCTCGTGATGGATTTTCCAGAGATCGCTGAGATAGACATAAATCCGTTCGCGATCGACGAGAAAGGCGGTGTTGTCCTTGATGCGAAAGTCGTCCTTGACACAGATGTTATTGGAAAGAATGTCAAGCCATATTCACATATGGTGATATCGCCATATCCGCGGGAATACATCACTACGTTTAGGATGAAGAATAAGAAGATCGCGACGCTCCGACCTATAAGACCAGAAGACGAACCGCTTGAGGCAGGGATGTTCCGCACATTCTCTGAGCAGACGCAGCGTTTCAGATTCTTCCAGCTGATAAAAGACATAAGCCATGAGATGCTTATACGATACACGCAGATAGACTATGATAGAGAGATCGCGATAATCGCAGAGGTCACTGAGAAGAAAGAGAAGAAGATGGCTGGTGTGGTCAGATTGATCGCAGACCATTACAATGAGACTGCTGAGTTCGCGATCGTGGTCGGGGATCCTTGGCATGGACAGGGACTCGGCAACAAGTTCACTGACTATATCCTTGAGATCGCGAAAAGACGCGGGATAAAGAAAGTGTTCGCGAATGTCCTGAAAGACAACCATATAATGCTCCATATGTTCAAGAAGCGCGGCTTTCGGATAATCTGCCAGGAAGATGCGTGTTATGCGGAACTTGAGCTTCAATGAAAGAATCCCGCTATATCAGAAGGAAGCTCTGCTACTTTCACGCCGGCATCCTGAAGCGCTTCTATCTTGCTTTTCGCCGTGCCTGTGTTCCCTGAGATAACTGCGCCGGCATGTCCCATCCTCTTGCCTTCCGGAGCTGTCCTGCCAGTGATATAAGCGACCACTGGTTTCTTCACATTCTCTTTTATGAACACGGCAGCCCTCTCTTCGGCATCCCCACCAATCTCGCCGATCAGGACGATCTTCTCTGTCTCTTGATCGTTTTCTAGTATCTGCAGAGCTTCGATGAAATCTGTCCCGATTATCGCATCTCCGCCGATGCCGATCGCTGTGCTTTGGCCAAGCCCGGCTTTTGTCAGGCTGTTTATTATCTCATAAGTGAGTGTTCCTGATCTTGATATGACACCGATGGTGCCCTTTGTGAATATATGTGATGGCATAATTCCTATCTTCGCTTCACCAGGTACGATAAGTCCCGGGCAGTTCGGACCGATCATAATCTTGCTTAGGTCTTTCGCTTTCCTGACGACTTCAAGCGCATCATGGACAGGCATACCTTCTGTTATGACCACGATGTTGAGTCCATTATCAAGCGCTTCAAGACACGCTGCCTTACAGACTCTCGCAGGGATAAAGATGATCGAGAATTCTGCCGGATGCTCTTTCAATGCATCAGCCACAGAATCGAACACAGGTATCCCTTCCACTTGCTGGCCTGCTTTTCCTGGTGTCACGCCCGCGACTATGTTTGTGCCGTACTCTTTCATGAGCGTTGTGTGGAATGATCCTTGAGTGCCAGTTATGCCCTGCACAATGACACATGTCTCTTTGTTGATGATCGCCATGAAGAATCTATTTAGAAACGGTTTTATATTTCTTTTGTCCGGCAATGTAGAAAGTCGTCTTCTCAAGGGACATGTATCATCTCCTAGCTTTGGCACCCTGACCTTTTTTCTGGTCAGCGTGCGCTTTTTGCCCCCGCTTGATGGACCATAGATGCATGGCAGATCAAATATGGCATGGGCTGACAGTGTTCGGACCGCTTGAGCAGTCCTGGACTCTGCCAAGTGGAATATGAAAAGAATCGGGCATAAATAGTCATGACACGACTTTCTATAGAGCACTTTTGTCCGATATGCTTAAATATCAATTAGTGAACCTCTGCACCAATGACTGAACTATGCCATCTCAAAGGGATCAGCTGCGGACGATGCTGCGGGCTGTATAATTTCTATGATTATTCAAAAGAAGGCATAAGCAGGGTGCTCAGAGCAAGGAACAGGACGGCTGAATCGACATTGGACAATAATATGCTTCCATTAGAAGACAGATTTCAATCATACGCACAGAAGCTTTGCGATTCCGTTATCTGGTCAGATGTGAAGAATCCGAAGATGGCGCATTCTTCTGGCGAACCGATGTGTGACTATCTGGCATTTCTTGATGAAGATGAAAAGTCAGTCGGTTGCTTGATCCATCCCATGCGGCTTGGCGATGATTATAGGAATGAAGCCTTGAAATATGTCAGTTGCTGGAAGGTCTTGACAAAAGATAAATGCAGAAACTGGAATTGTGGTGTCTACACGCCTTCACTTACATCTCTTGTGGAAGGAGAGTTCAAGGATCTGTTTGAAGATTGGTATGCATGCGGCCTGATGACGATGGGCATGCGGAGTTTCCTGATCGATTTCGGTCCAGATATAGTAAAAGAGTTGATAGGGCTAGTCGATAAGCGGTTGATAAATCCGACAGATGTCGCTATCACAGGCAACAACATGTTCCATCTGCTCAAGTCATGGAACACAAAGAATATGTCGCCAAGACTGATCCGCGCGATTGAACGCACATTGACTAACTGAATGTTCTTTAATATAATCTCTCTTCTTCATTCTCCTAATGCTACAGTTCCGATATTTATTTAAAGGACACATAGCAAAAAAAAAATATGGCAAAAGAACTAGAGACTGGATGCTGTCCAAGGTTCAATCCCGCACCCTGGGACGATAAGGAGATTACGTGGAACAACAAGCTTTTTGTTAAAGATCATGTGACGAGTCTATTTCATATACCTCTGAACTTTGGCAGGGTCATTTCAAAAATGATGAAAAAGATAAAAGCAGTTGATGATATCGATAAAGACACAGTGGTTCTATCAGATGAGAATTCAATGTTGGGCTCAGACTTATATGTATCAGTCAAGAAAGAGATTCCTAATGCAGTCAACACGACAATCAGTGGAACATTCCTGACAAAGGTCTTCGAAGGTCCATATAAGGACATGAGTAGATGGATCAAAGAGATGAAAGATTTCGTCGCATCCAAAGATAAAGTGATCAAGAAACTGTATTTCTATTACACGACCTGTCCAAAATGCGCAAAAGCCTATGGAAAGAACCATGTAGTCATTTTTGCCAAGGTCTGAAACCCACTGGACATTTGTGTGTGAAATTTATAAAGTACTTCTAAAATCTTATATAGATGCCGCTATTTTCAGGTAGATTCAGATGAACAAAGACATAATAATCAAAGGCGCGAGAGAACATAATCTAAAGGATATAACAGTCGTCTTTCCAAGAGACAAGCTGATAGTCATAACAGGACTCTCGGGAAGCGGCAAGTCCACTCTTGCGTTCGACACAATCTACGCAGAAGGGCAGAGAAGATATGTCGAATCTCTCTCTTCATATGCAAGACAGTTCCTTGGCCTTATGAGCAAGCCTGATGTCGACAGCATCGAAGGCCTCTCGCCAGCGATCTCAATCGACCAGAAGACGACAAGCAAGAACCCAAGGAGCACTGTCGGGACAGTGACAGAGATATATGATTATCTAAGACTTCTTTTCGCGCGCGCAGGGACTCCATATTGTCCAGTCCATAACATAAAAATACAATCTCAGACGCCCCAGAAGATCACAGAGCAGATCATAACCACAAAAGGCATGGTCACAATCCTCGCGCCAGTTGTCCGCCAGAAAAAAGGCACTTATGAGAAATTATTCAAAGATCTGAACAAAGAAGGTTATATGCGAGCTAGGGTGAACGGCAAGATCTTTCGGACAGATGATACAATAACACTTGAACGCTACAAGAAACACGATATCGATGTAGTCATAGACAGAGTCGACACATCAGACAGAAGCCGGCTCGCAGAAGCATGTGAAGCTGCTCTTAAAAAAGCTGACGGCCTTTTGATCTGTCTTGATGAGAAGAAGGAAGAGAAGATATATTCTTCACGCATGGCATGTCCGGAATGCGGGATGGTGTTCGAAGAGCTCCAGCCAAGGATGTTTTCATTCAATAGCCCGTTTGGAGCCTGCGAAATCTGTTCAGGTCTTGGAATCAAGATGGATTTCGATGAGGACTTGATCATTCCAGATAAAAACAAATGCATCGCAGATGGCGCGATAATGGTCTATAGGAACGCGATAGATGGCTGGAGGGGACAGTACCTCGGCGCTGTAGCGAAACACTTCAAATTCGACGTGTTTACACCGATAAAAGATCTCACAAAGAAGCAGCATGAAGTCCTCATGTATGGCACAGATGAGAAAATAAAATTCGAATTGAAGATGAAAGGCGGAGAGGCGAACTGGTCTTCGATGGGGAAATGGGAAGGGCTTCTCCCTCAGAGCGAGAGGCTTTATCATCAGACAAATTCCGACTACAGAAGACGGGAGCTTGAGAAATTCATGCGTATCTCTCCATGCCCTGCATGCAAAGGGAAGAGGCTCAAAGATAAGATACTTGCGGTGAAAATCGCTGAGAGATCCATAATCGATATCACTGATCTATCTATATCGAAAGCCATAGGATTCTTTTCGACGCTGAAACTTCTAAAAACCCAGTCAGAGATCGCAGCACAGATCCTGAAGGAGATCAATTCTCGCCTCGATTTTCTTGATAAAGTCGGTCTTGGGTATATCACGTTATCAAGGAACGCAGGTTCATTGTCTGGCGGAGAAGGGCAACGTATTAGGCTCGCGACGCAGATCGGATCGAATCTGATGGGTGTCTTGTATATCCTCGATGAACCTTCTATCGGATTGCATCAGAAGGACAATGACCGTCTGATCAAGACCATGTTTCGTCTGCGTGATCTTGGGAACACTGTCGTCGTCGTCGAACATGATGAAGACACTATCCGCGCGGCAGACCATGTGATCGATATAGGGCCTGGCGCTGGCCGTTTCGGCGGACGCGTGGTTGCCCAAGGGACACCAAAGCAGATCGAAGCGAATGAGAAATCATTGACTGGAAGATATCTTTCCGGCAAGATGACAATCCCTGTGCCACTAAAAAGAAGATCTTCATGGGTCTATCTGACGCTCAAAGGATGCGAGCATAATAATCTCAAGAAGATCGATGTCAAGATCCCGATGGGTCTGCTCACCTGCGTGACTGGTGTCTCTGGTTCTGGCAAATCGACCCTTATGCATGAGATATTGTATAAAGGCCTGATGCGAAAACTGCATGGATCCAAGATGCGGCCAGGAAAGCATAAAGATATTCTGATGGATTCACCAATTGATAAGATCATTGTGATTGACCAATCTCCGATCGGAAAGACTCCAAGAAGCAATCCTGCGACATATACAAAAGTATTCGATGAGATCAGGAAACTGTTCTCAGAGACACAGGAAGCGAAACTCCGCGGTTATAAAATGGGTAGATTCTCTTTCAATGTGTCGGGCGGAAGGTGCGAAGCGTGTGAAGGTGATGGCACGATAAAGATCGAGATGAATTTTCTTCCTGATGTCTATGTAGAATGTGAAGAATGCAAAGGTAGACGATACAACCAAGAGACTCTTGAAGTGCATTACAAAGGAAAGACGATCTCTGATGTGCTTGACATGACGGTCGAAGAGGCTTATGCGTTTCTCAAGAACATCCCATCCATCAGACGGAAACTTGACACGCTCATGAGAGTGGGACTAACTTACATCAAGCTGGGCCAGAGCTCAGTCACATTGTCTGGTGGTGAGGCGCAGAGGATCAAGATCACGCGCGAGCTTTCAAAGAAAGCGACAGGAAAGACCTTGTATCTGCTTGATGAACCGACGACCGGCCTTCATTTCCATGATGTAAGGAAGCTCATTGATGTATTGAACAATCTTGTGGACATAGGAAACACTGTCGCAGTCATCGAGCATAATCTAGATGTCATAAAATGTGCGGATCATATAATCGATCTTGGTCCTGATGGTGGAGACGCCGGAGGACAGATCGTCGCGACCGGGACTCCTGAAGAGATCGCAGCATGCAAAAAAAGCTATACTGGTGAATTCCTCCAGAGGATACTTAAATGATTGACACATCAAAGATCCCAACAGATTCAGGATGCTATCAATTCAAAGATTTCGCTGATGTGATAATTTATATCGGTAAGGCAAAGAACCTACGGAAAAGAGTGAAAAGTTATTTCTCAAAAAAAGATCATGATCAGAAGACACAGACACTTGTCCAGAACATCCATTCAGTTGATTTCATCGTGACTGACAATGAAGTCGAAGCCTTGATTCTTGAACGGAATCTTGTGAAGAAACACCAGCCGAAATATAACATCGACCTGAAAGACTCAAAGTCATACGCATATCTGTTGGTTCCGGATGAACCATTCCCACGGTTGTTGCTAGCACGTGATCGACGCTTGAAAGGCTCTTATTTCGGTCCGTTCGTCTCTGGTCTTGAGAGAGATCATGTGCGTTATGTTCTTGTTAAGGCATTCAAGCTAAGAACATGCAAGACTATGCCAAAACGGCCATGTCTTAGATACCATATCGGTCTTTGCACAGCGCCATGTGACGGGAGCATCGATAGACGGAGGTATGATTCTCGTATAGAGACTGTCAAGACCGTCCTAAAAGGTGGTACTGATGAGATCGTTCTCATGCTCGAGGAAGATATGAAGAAAAGCTCTATGGATCAGGAATTCGAGAAAGCGCTTGAGCTCCGTGACCAGATATCCGCGCTGAAGAAACTTGGCGAACGACAGAAGATGGAGAGATTGAAAAGATATGATGAAGATATCATCAATTATATTGTCAAGGACAATATCGTGCATCTGCTTCTTTTCCATGTGTTCAAGGGCACTCTTGCTGGAAAGCAGGAGTTTACATTTGAATATTCAGACGGGTTCCTGTCAGAGTTCATCGTGAGATATTATTCTGAATATCAGATACCAAAAGAGATCATCGTGCCATCGAAGTTAGATGATGCTATCGTCGGGTTCCTTACTCGAGAGAAAGGGAGCAATGTCTTGATGAACGTGCCGAAGATCGGTGAGAAGAAGAAGCTGCTCGATCTTGTGCTCAAAAACATCGAGATGACTTTCTTTGTGGATCTATCAAGGCTCGAAGCTCTCCAGAAGTCTCTAAGGCTGAATGATTCACCTAACATCATAGAATGCTTTGATATATCACATCTTTCCGGAAGTTCGATGGTGGGAAGCATGGTGAGATTCTCATATGGTAAACCTGATAAAAATAACTATCGTCGTTACAAGATAAAGACTGTAGATGGGGTAAATGACACTGCGGCTATCGCTGAGGTGGTGCGACGAAGATATACTCGTCTGATCGCAGAAGAACAGGAGATGCCAAACCTCATTGTGATAGATGGCGGTAAGGGACAGCTCCATGCCGCGCTTTCTGTGCTTAAGGAACTTGAAGTCCGTATCCCCACTATATCGCTTGCGAAGAGATTAGAGGAAGTTTTTGTACCTGGATTGTCCAGACCTTTACTGCTTGACAGAAAAGATCATGGCCTGCATCTCTTACAGCAGATCCGCGATGAAGCGCACCGGTTCGCGATATCATATAATCGGATACTTAGGAGAGATATAATAATTCAGGATTAAAGTATACATCCTGATCCAATCCCGCAAAAACATCTCATTTTTATATCATATATTAATCTTCATGATAATCATGGAGTTCAGACTGAAATCCGATTTTGAACCAAAAGGATCGCAACCAGAAGCTATCAAGAAAATAGTTCAAGGACTGAAGCGTAAAGATAGATTCCAGACCTTGCTTGGGGTGACTGGTTCAGGAAAGACATTCACGATGGCAAATGTCATCGCGCAGGCTAAAAGGCCAGCCATTGTGCTTGCCCATAATAAGACACTCGCTGCGCAACTTTATAATGAATTCAAGGAATTCTTTCCAGAGAATCATGTGGAATTCTTTGTATCATATTATGATTATTATCAGCCGGAATCATACATCGCAAAGAAGGATCTTTACATCGAGAAAGATTCTCAGATAAATCCAAAGATCGAGCAGATGAGGCTTGCCACGACTGCTTCATTGCTGTCAAGGCGTGATGTGATTGTCATCGCGTCAGTATCTTGTATCTATTCTGTCGGCAATCCTGCTAATTTCAAGAATCTTGGTTTTGAAGTGAAGGTAGGAGACACAATCGGGCGAAAGGATCTTCTTATCAGATTATTATCAATTCAGTTTGAGAGAAATGATACAGAACTCATGCCTGGCCGGTTCAGGGTGAAAGGGGATACAATTGATATAATCCCCGGATATTTCAATGATATAATCCGGATTGAACTCTTCGGAGACCAAATCGAGAAGATACGTGAGATTGACAAGAACACGGGCGATGTCAAAGAAAATATGGGATATTTCTTCATCTATCCGGCAAAACATTTTGTGGTGCCGAAAAGCGAGATAGACAGAGCAATCCAATCGATACAATCCGAGCTTGATGAGACCCTGCCAAAACTTGGGATGATCGAGGCGCATCGTCTGAAGCAGCGTACTCTCTATGATATCGAGATGATACAAGAGACTGGAAGCTGCAAAGGCATAGAAAATTATTCAAGACATTTCGACGGAAGGAGATCTGGTGAACGACCGTTCTGTTTGCTTGATTATTTCCCTGATGATTTCATCATATTCATAGATGAATCCCATCAGACGATACCGCAGCTGCATGGTATGTATAATGGCGATCATTCCAGGAAGAAGTCGCTTATCGATTATGGTTTTCGTCTGCCTTCAGCATTCGATAACCGGCCTTTGAGATTTGAAGAATTCGAGAAGTTTATGGATACTGTCGTCTTTGTCTCAGCCACGCCAGATAAGTACGAGAGAGAGAATTCATCGCAGATTGTCGAGCAGATAATCCGACCGACTGGTCTGATTGATCCGACTGTCGAAGTACGGCCGATTGATGGTCAGATAAAAGATGTGCTTGAAGAGATAGAAGACACAATAAAGAAAGGCAATCGTGTGCTTATCACGACACTCACGAAAAAGCTTGCAGAAGAGCTCACTGATTTTCTCGCATCGCAGGATGTCAAGACAAGATACCTGCATTCTGAGATAGATACTCTTGAGCGTTCCGAGATAATCCGTCAGCTTCGTGCCGGGGATTTCGATGTGCTTGTAGGAATCAATCTTCTAAGAGAAGGTCTTGATATCCCTGAAGTTGGATTTATCGGAATACTAGATGCTGATAAAGAGGGTTTCTTGCGTGACACAAAAAGCCTGATCCAGATAATCGGTCGTGCCGCACGGAATGTCGATTCCCATGTCGTGCTCTATGCAGACAAGATGACTGACTCAATCAAACGCGCCATTTCAGAGACAGAGAGAAGAAGAACGCTTCAGATGGAATATAACAAGAAGAACAATATCACACCGATGACTATCATAAAAGCTGTGAAAGAGAAGATAGTCGAAGTGAAAGATGTAAAGCATATACCTAAGAAGGACATTCCTAAGCTCCTCATCGAGCTTGAGATTGAGATGCAGACTGCCGCTGACCAGCTTGATTTTGAGAGAGCGATAGTGTTAAGGGACAGAGTCAGACGATTGAAAGAGAGGATGTCCTGAGTTTTTTCATATATTTTGTTTGATATTTCTTTATCCAATTTTGTGATGTTATTGAGAACTTGCCGATTTAATATGAGGAAATACTGAAAGTATTTTCTGTACAGAAAATGCATGCATTTTCTTGTACCGCGCCCACCGGAAATACTTTGTATTTCCGTGCATTGTTCCTTCGGAATAATACTTTAGGGCGAGTTCTCAAGTCAAATGTCAGAAATCATAGAAATCCGGCAGCAAGCGCCTGACTACACCCTAAAAGGTGTGGTTTGGTCGACGCTTGCTATAATAATTGCTGGATTTCTAAGATGCAAAGAAATGATTTAGCATTTCTTGCACAGGAAATGGAACATTTTCTTGTGCTCAGAAGCGGGCCGAGCTACAATGCTGAAGTATGTAGTAATGCCCGTTTCCGACATTTGAAAAATTTCTGATCACACGGAAATGCAAAAAGAATTTCCGTCGAATTTGTTCAAACTATATACGAATCCGGTTAATACCACACCCTTTAGGGTCGTGGATAAGATTCGCTTATACATCTACTGAACAAATTTTTGTTATGTGAAAAAATATTTTTTTGTCATAATAATTTCACTCCCTGAAATTTTCCTTGCAGATGATTCTTATAGCATTTCGGAAGGTTTATATACCCTGTAATACATATATTACAGTACCTATGACCGGGGATGATTTTGCAGAAGTCGATGCGACTTGCATTGAATGCGGAAAAGAAGTGAAATTAGTCGTTTTCGGTGATTCAGACACTTCTTGTTTTGTCTGTCCGCAATGCAGTCAGGAGCATTTCACTGGCCTTATGGATGACTAGTGGGATGTCTGTCGTATCGCAATGGATCTTCTTGTGATTATTTAGGATTATCTTTGATCATCCCAGATATCGATAATTGCGTCGATAAACGCCAGAATTGCAGTCATCACACTGACATATCCAACTATTCCTAATATAGATACTGCAACAACAAGCGGAGCGTGTTCAAGCTTCTTTGGCCATGAGCCTTTCTTTGCTCTTAATTTGTATTTCTTCAGTACGCCCGTGATGTCCAGATCCACAAACAGATCTTTTGTTAAGAATATAATCATGAGCCAGAACAAGAACCAAGGAGCATATTTTAGAACTAGCCAGAGAACTGCAAGACATATCGGCGCCCATATGATATAATATTTGCCACGTTTCATACTTTTTATTCAACTTAGTTTGCTTTTATGTGTTTTGGTAACCTTTAAGAAGCACCTTATAATCCCCTATATCACGATGGAATTTGTAGATTTGACTAAAAAGACTGACGTAAGGCTTACTTACCGGCCTGAAGTGTATAGTATCAACATGTCTAGAGAACAAGGGGAAAAAGATCTTGAGCATCTGGCGAAGACCGGAAGCATCCCTCTTGCATTTGTATTCAGTAATGATAATAATCTATGGACAAATATTTTAGAAGATCTGAGCTTTGATAGCGATGTCGCAAATGTACAGCTATCAATTCCAAGATTACCTTCTACTGAGACTTCACACAGTATCTATCTTGTAGAAACACTTGTGCAGCAGGAAGCATATGTTAAGGAACGGTTTAAAAATGTGATTCAAGATTATGAATCACGAGGTATGAAAGCTCTTGGTGAAGATATCGCAACAAAAATTTCTGTAGCCAGATGCTCTATTCCAGATGCCACTAGCCTTATGACGATTGATTTCATGACAGATACATATCCAAATGCGAATACAGATCTTAGGATTATTTCAGGAAATGGTATCTGTGTATTGAACAAAAAACCATCTGTTAGATTTGATGATATTAAAGAATCATATGATACTTGTCTGAAGGAACACATCATAAACTTGAATAATCTTATCAATCATGACCTTAAAGATTGCATCAAGATCGCAATATCTAGGATGAATGCCAAGTTCAATCCTGATATCAATATTAGTATGAAATTCTATGGTGAAGAATCCAAGATGCAATATCTTATATAAATAGAGAAATCTAGAAGAGAAAAGGCATGGTCGTGATGCTATTCATTCCCAGCCGCGTTCATCATTCCGTTTTTTCTTGTCTTTTTGCATGTGGTGCTCATCAAGAGCCCAGCATGGATGCTCTGGACAGGAGCTCCCAGGGCAATTATGCAGCCGTTTTGGACAGTTTTCGACTTTCATGATGAGATGTATGGGCAGTGTTGTATTTATGTGTTGTCATGGCATTCCTATACTTTTTTAGATTATAATCTCTGATTTATCACAATGATACTATCCTTTGGGAGTAATCAAAAGCTAAAACTTATATAGGTTGATTATATCCGGCGTGTATGCAATATAAATTCCCTATTCCTTATCATCGGAAGGAAGCTTATTTGGACGCATTTGATGTCATGAAAGCGCCGCACTGTGTTTATCAGGATAATCCAAAATACTTGCCATATCCAGCAAGTATTGAAGAACGACTTGAGAATCAAGGGAATGTGATAAACAAGATTGAACCATGGAAAATCGCAGAACCACATCTGGTACTACTGGATAAACATGGCATGGCTAGATATGTGCTTGGTTACAGGGAATTTAGTGATACAATCATTAGTATACAAAGATTAAGGACAGAATATAATCGAAGTTTCTTCCATCGTTATACTTGGGATCCTAAGAAGGAAACACAGAGTAGCAAAAAGTTTCAGAAAGAATTGGGTGGAATACACCCATCTGAGTTTATTCTTGCAGAATTCTTGTATCTAAACAGGGTGAATCTTGAAAAAAGAATCACTTCTGGACAAAGGACACCAAATTTATCCACAGAATGGTTAGCATATGATTTGTTGGAAAATTATAGGGGCCTTATTTCAAGATTCTTTAAAGATGTTGGGGATAAGATGAACTTTCCATTGAATCCATGTAAGAAAAGAGTGAAAATGCTCCTTGGGCTCTAAGCTATCTCCGGTGAAAAGCTTTATAAACACAAAATATCTCTCATCTCTCAACTAATTCAAGGGGTTGATTATCCCATGCAATGCGATATGTGTGGCCAGGATGGCTTTTTATTCTGTACAGAAGTCGAAGGGACAAGGCTTGATCTTTGTCAGAACTGTTCTAAATTCGGAAAGGTACTGTTCTCAAAAAGGCCAGTCATGAAGAAAGAATCAAAGAAGGCAAAAATAGTCGAGAAAGCTCCTGAACCAGAGATAATAGAATTGCTCGTCGAAGATTATGCGAATAAGATCAAGTCTGCTAGAGAGAAACTCGGATTGAAACAGATAGAGTTCGCAAAAAGGATATCTGAAAAAGAATCTATTGTGCAGAATATGGAGACGGGAAAGTTCCAGCCGCCGATCACACTTGCAAGAAAGCTCGAGAGGTTTCTGAACATCAGACTTGTCGAGGAGATTGAAGAGAAACCGATCGCTAAAGATGATGCGAAACCAAAAGACGGTCCTCTGACTCTTGGTGATTTTGTGAAAGTCAGGAAGAAAAAGTAGAACTGTCTAAAAATATTTCATCTTATTCTTTGGTTTATCATGAAATATATACTTTTAATGCAAAAATGCATTATTGGTTCAACATGATATCATAATCAAAATAAATACCCTCACCTGTCTTGACATCTGTATAGTATTTGAAATTTATTCCTCATATTAGCTGGAGATAATTCTGTTCAGTAACTTCTATCGTCGGTATTTGGAGTTTGTTGTCAAAATCAATCTTTAGAATTTTTGTTCTCAAGTTGTTCTCTCTGGAAGACCAGCAGATCATCAGTCGTAAGTTTCATACGTTTCTTGATCTTCTCATCTACAGCAAGTTTCTTGTCTTCAAGCTTCTTCTCTGCGCGTTTCTTCTTCTCTTTTCGCGCATGTGCTCTCACATCATCGAATTTGCTGTTGATCTCATTTATTCTGACCAGCTTTTTCTTAAGGACGATATTGATCTCAGAATATTTCTTTTTCTCTTCAAAGAATTCTTTGTAGACGCCATCTTCATCTTTTTTGAGGTCATCTATCTTTTTTGATTCTGTGAGCATATTCTCGTGGAGTTCCTGGCTTTTTGAAGCATCTCTCTGTATGTCTTTGTGCAATACATTGGCTTCCTTTTTGAGTTTATTTATCTCTTTTGAAGCTGTATTGATCTTTTCTATGATATCGATTGCGCCTTTCATCTGTTCAAGAGATTTCTTCTTGTCCTTCAAGGCTTTCATCAACTTCTGTTCCTTATCAAAAGACATTACTTCAGTCTCGACTTTATATTCCATGCTTTCGATATCATGTTTGAGTTTCACCGGATCCTCTTTCACTTTGAATTTGGCTGTGATCTTATCACGTTCTTCGTAGAGATCCTTGATCTCAGCGATCTTCTTTCCGATGATATCATTTAATTCTTTTCTTCTTTTTTTGCTTTCCTGGACTTTTTTTGTGAAGATATCTCTTTCTCTCTTGAAATTTCTGACAGTAGAAATCAAAGTGCTTATCTTTCCAGAATGACCTTCTTTTTTTGAGAAAGCAGCTTCTTTGACCTGATTCAGCGCGTTGAGTTCACCACGGAGAGCTGCGACATCTTTCTTCAATATCGACATCTCATTTGAGAGCCTGCTTTTCTCATCATTATCCATGACTGAATCATCTGTCTCTGTATTCAGGCCATCACCCTTCTCAGTATCAGAATCCATGTCTCCTGAATTTTCATCTATAACACCTTTGTCTATTGGTGCCTTAGACTTTTTTCCAGTCTCTTTGTCAGCGATGACAGTATCTTCTTCTGAAGATTTCTCTTCAGTGTTGTCCTTTTTTTGCTTCTTTTGAACCATGCTAAATTCACTCTACATGTCAGAAACTGATGTTTCTGAGCATCCTGAAAATCCGATATCTGTTATAGCGACCGCCAAACAAACCACATCGCATGTGGCAATATTCGTTTTACTGGATTTTCATGATAAGGCAAGTTTAAAAAATAAAAAACGCCATTAAGGCGATTCATCCAAACAGTGCACCTAGTCCTGCTGCTGCCTGCTCCTTCTTCTCTTCCTTTTTCTCTTCTTTCTTTTCTTCTACTGGAGCTGCTGCTGCGACCGCTGCCGGAGCTGCTACTGGAGCTGCTGCGACTGCTGCTTTCTCAATAGCTTCATCAATATTAACACCATCAAGAGCTGCAACAAGTGCTTTTACTCTGCTAGCATCTGCTTTGACGCCTGCTGCTTCAAGCACTTTAGTGACTGTTGTCTCATCGACCTTCTTTCCTGCCTTGTGTATCAACATTGCTGCATACACGTATTCCATTTTGTTAACCTCCTTATAACCATGTGTTACTAAATAAAGGATCAGACTCCTGCCTGCGCCTTTACTGCGAGCATTTCCATATTTGCTTTTGCAAGCAACATATCTATTATATCACTTGCTGGTATAGCTTCGTTGACAGAGAGATTTCTTGCCTCTCTGAATGCCTTCTGTAGAAGAGCTTCTGCTGTGTCCTTTGAAGCATATGCTGAAAATACAGCAAGATTCAAAGCCCATCTTGCGCAGTTCGACATATTGTCGATATATTCCTGCTCATCGATCGCGAGTATCTTCTTATCGAAGATCGAGCCTTCTTCATATACACCAGTCAGGTTCAGTCCGATTTCCATAGGTGTTATTCCTAGCCTTGTCAGAAGACCTGCAAGCTCTTCATTGATTACCTGACCTTCTCTTACTGGGATGGCATTTTCTTTGATGATTATCTTTCCTGCTTCGATTCCAGCCTTTATCTTGTATTGTCCAAGCTGACCGATGATTGGGCCCGGAGCGAAAGGTGTCGGACCTGCTTTGACTACTATGTCATTAGGCGCGATCTGTCCTGGTTTCGCAGGTGCCTTGGATTTATTCTGTTCAAGCACCTTGAATAGTTTGAATGGGTTCTCTTTAGTGAATATTATCGCAGGCATACCGCGTAGTCTGTCTTTTAAGCCTTCAAGCCCTTTTTTGTTCTTGACCATGCCAATCGCAAGACTGATAAGCCTCTTTTTTGACATCTTGATGATGACAGAATCATGTAATTTGGCTCGCATAGTCTGGAATTGCGGTGCTGGAAGACCCTCGACATCAACAATGCCGACAACAGGATATAATTCCATCAAATCTGCGAGTTCCTTTACAAGATTCTTCTTTTGATCAGACACTTGCGCTTTATATTCCATCATGTTCACCTTAGATTTTGATCGATACAGGAGCACCCATTGTCATTTTGAGCAACATATCCTTGATGTTGTTCTTTTCCTTTGGTAAATGGTGCACAACCTGGTTGAATAGTGTTATTATGTTCTCTGCCAGTTGATCATCAGTCATGTCTTCATTCCCTATAAGAATTTGGACAGTCAGTGATGTCTTTGCAGCTATCCTCACTTGTTTTTGGAGCTTTGCGACAATCGGACCGAGCTGTGCTTTTGGAGGCACGATGCATCCTGCTTTTGGGTTCGGCATCTTTTTCTTTGGACCAAGGACACGACCGAAAGCCTGTGCCACGCGCGGCATGATATTTGCCTGCGCGATGAACACGTCATTATCATCTGCGAGTTTCCTCACTATTTTCTTGTCACGCTGATATTTGTCGAAATCATCGACAATGACAATAGAATCACATTCTTTCTGTGCCTCATCCCTCAGTTCTGGTCCGACCAATGCGCAGACTTTCATCTTTTTTCCGCAGCTGTGCGGCAGAGTTATGAAGAAATCAATCTGTTCTTCTGTCTTCTTTATGTCAATATCCTTCAGATTGAATATAAGATCGAGCTTTTGCTTGAATTTGCGTTTCTTTGAGTTTTCCCGTATCTGCTTCAATACAGGTAGCATTTCTTTCTTTTCCATTTTTATCTCCACCCTCCTATCGTCACTGGATAGTCTCTGGGATTTGAGTCATTGATTGAAATCAGATTAAGGGGTGAGGTCCCATTTATAAAAGTTTCGTATGAGTAACCGAAATCTTTAAAAACCAAACTCATTTTCCAAAAGCACTATGGCACGACTCAGAAAATTTTGCTGTTACAGAAGGCTTGAAAGGCCATACACAAGGATTAGTAAGTTTAGAGAGAAATCTTATATCCGGACGAACCCAAATATCAAATTAGTCAGATTTGATATGGGCGACACCAGCAAGCAGTATATGTATAAGGTTCAGCTCTGCGCAAAGACAGGTGTCCAGATCAGACATCAGGCACTAGAATCAGCACGACAGACTGCGAATCGTGTTCTTGAGAAGGAATGGGGAAAGACAGGTTATAGATTCACGATAAAAGTCTATCCACATCACATCCTCCGAGAGAATCCTATCGCAAGTGGTGCTGGTGCGGATAGAATGAGCACGGGTATGCAGCTCTCTTTCGGAAAACCGATCGGTTCTGCTGCGCAGCTCAAACCTGGCAAAGTGATCATGGAGGTCCAGGTACCATCCGAGATTGCTCTTGCGATTGCAAGAAAAGCTATGGTGCGTGCAAACAACAAGATGCCTTGTGGATGCAACATACTTGTCGTCAAAAACGACAAAGTGGCTGCTTGATTGTTTGAAAATTGATTTCTTTTTTTAATAAATTATTTAAACTTATTTCTATCGATTCTATATGCAAATGGAAATCTTCATAGACACAGCGAATGTAGAGCATATCAGACTCGCAAACTCATGGGGAATCATCGACGGAGTCACAACAAATCCTTCGCTCATCGCAAAAGAAGGCAAGGATTTTTTGGGAGTCGTGAAAGAGATAACACTGATCGTCGATGGACCAATCAGTGCAGAAGTCGTGAGCACGGAAGCTGTCGGAATGCTCAAAGAAGCGAGGGAACTTGCGAAGATACATAAGAATATCGTGATCAAAGTGCCTATGATTCCAGAAGGGTTAAAAGCAGTGAAAATGCTAACCGCTGAAGGGATCAAGACAAACGTCACCCTTGTCTTCTCAGCCAACCAAGCATTGCTAGCTGCAAAAGCAGGTGCCACTTATGTAAGTCCTTTTATCGGTCGTCTTGATGATATCGGTCATAATGGTATAGAACTTATAGAGAAGATCGTCAGGATATTCAAGAACTATGATTTCAAGACAAAGATTATCGTCGCTTCAGTGAGGCATCCTATGCACGTCGTCGAAGCAGGTATGCTCGGAGCTGATGTCTGCACAATACCATTCAAAGTGATCGAGAAGATGTTCAAGCATGATCTGACTGATACCGGACTTGATAAGTTTCTAAAAGACTGGGAATCAGTTCCAAAGAAGAAATGATTGAGTCATACAAAAAAATAAAATTTCTATCAATTACATACTGATTCAAGCATGCTGACCACGTTCCATAACTGTGAACGGGTATATGGTTTGACATTAGAATCATCTGCGATTTCATCAAGGAGCTGCAAAGCCTTGTCGACTCTTAGCTTAAGATCATCCTCTGTCTGAAGGGCATTGCATACCTCATTCAATCTGCTCTTGATATTTTTTGGTACAGTATCATCTTCTTGTAATTCTGATAAAGCAGCAAGGATATTCATCATGTCATCCATTTTAATCTATCCTCCGATAGTAGCATCAGTGAAAAATCATTTTTTGTTCATCTCAGCCATTACCTGGGATTGCAATTCATCGACTTTTGTCTTAATCTTGTCTTCCTGTTTCTCTATAGTCTTCACACGTAGCTCGATTATCTCTTTTTTAGTCTGTAATTCTTTTTTCAAGCTTTCTTTCTCCTGAAGGACCATTATATTACCTATGATACGATATGCTTTTTCTGTCTTTTCCATCTCTTCGAGAGCAGAAGTCACTTCATTTAGCTGTGACTGGAAATTCTGTTTCTGTAACAAGAACGATTGCATATTCTGCTCGAGTTTCTGGAGTTCATTAATCTTTTCTTCAGTTTCTTTTGAAAGTTCCATCATAGATCACATCATAATTTATTTCCTTTTTCGCAGACAGTGAAAAGTTTCGTTATGGCATTCAATGTCGCACGGAGCGCGATTGAATCTGCGGCAGTGACTTCAAATACAAGTCGATCATCATCTTTTTTTATGACGACATCGCATCGTTGTCCCCCAAGTTTTTCCTGCTTGAATGTATCAAGCATCTCGACAAAAGGAGCATTCACGCATACTGAATAATTCATCGTGCCTTGACCTTAGTGAGCTGGGTCCTTGGTTTGAACAATATTTTCGAACCGCAATATGGGCATCTTACTCTCTTTCTCATGAATTCCTGGCTAATCTCTTTTGTGCAGTAGAAGCATTTGTATAGTGCCATATTTTCTCACCTTCTCATTCCATGCTGTAAGCTTTTCCAGTGAATGTGGTATCACATTTTGGGCAGTGCCAGATTCCGACCGCTTTTCTTTTTGTACCCACTTTCTTACAGTATGGGCATTTGTTTTTGCCTTTGTATTGCCTTTCTACAGTGCCTGCTTTCAAACGTATAAGCCTACCGTATCTTGCGCCGTAACGTTTTGCTGATCCAATATCTTTTTTCTTTGATGCCATCTCGCTCACTTCGCTTAAATTCCCATCTTTACCCAAAAATGAATGGGGCTACCCGGACTTTCGGTGTGGTATAGGGTATCGGGTCTGGAGTATGAACCTTTGTTCACACAGCATACCTCACGCCCCACACCCCATTTCGAACCGGGGTCCTCTGGCTTTTTGCTGGCAGTTTCTGCCTGTCCCAAACCAGAAAGGATAGCCAAGCTACCCCATAGCCCCAAGCATGGGTGTTCTGGGCTCATTATTTATATATAAATGATTTTATTGGGAAAACGGGTTGGCTTTATAAACCTTTCTAAATAAGAAAGTGTTTTTCCTAATTGCATCTTCGATCATCGCAACAAAGCCCAGATTCCGGTTCGATAGTAACATGTCTGATCCTATGTTTTTCAAACAGATCTATATGAAGATTATGGATTATTTTCTGGACCGTTGAAAGTGTCATATCATCCACACAGATATGACAAGAGAGTATTGTATATCCTCCGCCTAGGCTCCAGATATGCAGATCATGGACACCTTTGATTTCTTTATGTTTCATGATGGTTTTTTTGACTGCGCAGAGATCAATCCCTTTCGGTGTCCCTTCCATAAGAATATTCACCGCTTCAGTCAACACTCCCCATGCGCCACGCAGGACAAGGAGACCTATCAATATGCTGATCAATGGGTCAACAATATACCATCCGGTGAATATCATTATGACACCTGCTATCAGCACACCGATCCATCCGAGCGCATCTTCTGCCAAGTGCCAGAACGCGCTTCTCAGATTGAGATCTTTGTCTTTGTCTTTCCACATCCTAAGGACAACGATGCCATTGAACACCACACCGAATATAGCTACCCAGAAGACTATAATGGCTTTGATCGGTTCAGGATGCATGATTCTTAGCGCTGCACGATAAAATATGAACAGTGTGAGTATGACAAGCATGACTGCATTCAGTGTCGCAGCGAGTATCGTCGCACGATGGAAACCGAATGATTGTCTTTCTGTCGGTGCAGCCTGCGCTTTTTTTGTCGCAAATAGACTTATCAGCAATGCGATAGTGTCTGAAAGATCGTGCACAGCATCGCTAAGGAGCGCGAGACTGTTAGAAAGAAGTCCCGCGATGAATTCGATTATCGTGAAACTCGCATTCATGATTATCCCAAAGATCAGATGGTTCCCGACATGGTGATGATGGGCGCACATATCACTATGTACATGGCCATGATTTTTTATTTTCTTCTTCTTTGTCATGTTTCACTTTCCATTTTGCATATATATAAAATCTGTGTAGAAAAGCTTATAAATCTGGCATAAACACTAAAATCCACCGTGGCGGCCATGGTGTAGCTTGGTTAGCATAGGGGACTGTGGATCCTCTGGGGCGGGTTCAAATAGCATGCAATGGATGATTGTTTGCCTGAAAGTCCCGCTGGCCGCCCTTGTTTTCTTTTTTCGCCCGGTACATTTCATATCTATCCGACCCCATACCTATTTATACCACGACTCATCACCGACTTGTCATGACAATGAAAGATCTTCAGTTTAGAGCGAAGAAGATGCCTGCGACTATCCAGGTCGGAAAAAGAGGTATCACAGATACTTTGGTAACTGAGATCGCAAAGCAGCTGAAACAGAAAAAACTTGTCAAGATAAAACTTCTTAGGTCATTTCATGAGACTATCGACAAAGACGAGGTCGCACGACTTATCGCAGACAAGACAGACAGTATCCTGGTCTCCCGAAGGGGATTCATAATTGTCCTTTACAAAGGGATATTGTCTGAATGATTTCCTTTATCTCTTTTTAGTGTCAATATTTTCAGTATCTGCTCATATTTCTAATGAAACCTTTATATATCTCATGATTGAGAATCATTTCATAAACAATCTTGGGGTGTTATCAGATGGTAATTGGTATTATTTCAGCAGGTGTTGTAGCAGGGATATTTGTCCTGAGCGGATTGAAAGTGGTCAATGAATATGAACGCGGAGTTAGGTTCAGGCTAGGAAAATTCGCTGGAGAAATCACTCCCGGCTTAAGATTCGTGATTCCTATTATCGAGACATGGAGAAGAGTGGACATGAGGATCAAGGCAGTGGATGTCCCAAGCCAGGAAGCGATAACTAAAGACAATGTCTCTGTGACGGTGAACGCAGTGATATACTACAAAGTCAGCGCTGCTCAATCTGTCATCCTGCAGGTGGAAAAATATAATTATGCAGTCTCACAGCTTGCGCAGACGACCATGCGAAATGTCGTCGGTGAAGTTAGTCTTGACAAATTGCTCGCTAACAGAGATGATGTATCCAAAAGGATAAGGATAATAGTCGACAAAGCGACAGATCCATGGGGGATAAAAGTCGATTCTGTCGAGCTTAAAGATGTCATCGTTCCAGGCGAGATGAAGCGTGTCATGGCAAAAGAAGCTGAAGCAGAGAGAGAGAAACGTGCAGTCATCATCAAGGCAGAAGGAGAAGTCCTATCTGCAACCAACATGTCAAAAGCGGCAGCGATGCTCGCAAAAGCTCCTGGTGCATTGCATCTGAGGACACTTCAGAGCATCAATGATATCAGCGCAGACCAAAGCAATACGATAGTCTATATGTTGCCTATCGAAGCCCTAAGAGCACTCGAAGGGATAAGCACCATGGGTAAGAGAAAGTAAGCTGCATAAAGAGAAAATATTATATATCTGGTTGGCAGAATCCAGCTTAGGAGGCATTTATGATGGAATTCAACACAAAATGTGCCCTGATCGGCAGGAAGAAAGGCAAAGCGCCTGAACAATACATCTGTTTTGTCAATCTGTTTGATATCAATGATCCGCATCTCACAGATACTGTCCCGACAAAGTTCCTTGATTTCGAGGACTTAAACAAGGTCGAGATCAATGGGCTGAAAGCCTGCTATTTCCTGAAAGGGAATGATATAGCGATAAATGATCTCAAGAACATCAGGATCGAGAGGGACGGTAAGAAACTATTGATCAGCGGCGTGCAGGAGTGATGATGTTTGGATCATATAGTCTCTAAGCGATCACAGGATATAACGAAATCCGTGACTCTTTCTGTTGTCGAAAAAGTCAAAGCGCTGAAAAGAGAAGGCAAAGATATCATCAGCTTCGGCGCTGGCGAACCGGATTTCGAGACACCAGGCAACATAAAAGACGCAGGCATCGAAGCGATAAAGAAAGGGATTACCCGTTATACTTCTGGCAATGGTACAATCGAATTAAGGGAAGCGATCACAGCCAAACTCAAGAAGGAAAATTCCCTTTCATATGATGCATCGCAAGTGATCGTATCTTCTGGCGCAAAGCATTCATTGCATAATGTCCTCCAGGCTTTGATCG
>Ga0066640_10000058_pt1 | contig 50442 bp, 50 predicted proteins | sample CryGeyCG2114_020_2_FD_59505 | JGI IMG/M metagenome (GOLD analysis project Ga0066640, IMG submission 59505) | Groundwater microbial communities from aquifer - Crystal Geyser CG11_big_fil_rev_8/21/14_0.20 | ecosystem: Environmental > Aquatic > Deep subsurface > Groundwater | place: USA: Utah... | reverse complement strand
TGTTCTTAAGCCTTACGGCTTAAGGACTCTATATTTTGAACTTTTCTACAAAGCCGAAAAAAATCAATACCTGATGGTACATCCTTTCATTATATGTACTTCTGGACTGATTTTTCGCATTCACCGCACTAACTTATTTAAATCCCCGGCACCAAAGAGTATCTATCATGCAAGCGTTCGAGAAAAAAGCCTTATTATTGATGAGACGGGCTGAGAAAGAAGGGAGAGATATCCTCTATGAGCATGAAGTATATGAGATTCTTAAGGGCGCAGGCGTGAAAGTGCCAAGGTACACTTTCATAAACAAAGACCAAAGACCGCCTGCTGCAAAAGAGATTGTCCTGAAAGTCGTCTCTCCATATATCCTGCACAAGACCGAGGCCGGCGGTGTGAAGATTGTCGAAAAGGATAATGCCCAAAAGGCTATACGATCGATGCTTGGGTCAATCCCAAGGACATATGCTGCCTGGATCGAAAAGAACCGTAAAAAAGCGCCTGTCGTATATCAGGATCTCAAAGGTGAGGCGCTGAAAAAAGCGATACGGAAGGATATAATTGGTTTTCTTGCGGTCGAGAAAGTGGATTTCGAAAAGCAAGTCGGTCATGAGCTACTTATCGGGCTCAAATGGGACGATGCTTTTGGCCATGTGCTCGCTTACAGTGTCGGCGGCACAAGGGTGCATTTCTATGCTGATGAGCTTGGAAAAGAGAATTGCGTCTCGTTGACTGCCACAAAGTTTGCTGATAAGAAGATCATGTCAGATATGGTTCGAAGACCATTCTTCTCAAAGATACTCTCTGGAGAACTGCGTGGAGAATCGATTGTCATAGATGAGAAGAAGATGATCGACACACTTCTAGCTTTCAAAGATATAGCAAATACTTTCTCTGACCTGAATTCGGATTATTACATAAAAGAGATGGAAGTGAATCCATTTGTCGCGTCCAAAGGGAACCTTGTCGCGATCGATGGTAACCTGAGATTCGCAAGATCTGATTTTCGGAAAGTGAAAAAGCCATTGCATAAGATAAAGAATCTTCTTGATCCAGAGACTGTCGGGATCGTCGGAGTGTCTGCGAAGAATATGACACCAGCGACAGTTATCCATAGAAAACTCCTCGATGCTGGACTGAAAAAAGAGAACATCATGATCCTGCATCCAAGAGAGACAAAGATCAATGGCTGCAGGTGTTTTAAGGATCTTGATGGGTTGAAAAAACACCTTGGAAAAAAGAGGCTCGACACGTTCATTGTCGGTGCGCCAGCAATCGCTCCTCCTGGCGCGAATGCAGGAGATATCGTAAAGAGGATAATCACAGACAATATAGCTGAATCAATGACAATAATCTCTTCTGGTTTTGGCGAGACAAGCAAAGGCAAGCAGACTTCAAAAGAGATAAAAGAATTGCTGTTTGATATGCGGGACAAAAAAAATGACACTCCTCTAATAAACGGCCCGAACACAATCGGCGTGAAATATTACAATAAGAGCACAGTTTTCACGCCATGGGGAAAATCATCGTATAATGGCATCGGAAAAAAGAATGTTTCGACGGTCTGCCAGAGCGGGGCCTTCATGGTGATGAGCCTATCTGATTTCGCATACGCAGTCGATCCGCCAGTCGTAGTCGCTGTCGGAAACCAGATCGATGTGACTGTCTCAGAATTTCTGGAATTCTTGATGCATGACAAGAATATAACTGTTTTTGGTCTCTATATCGAAGGATTGCAGCCTTTTGATGGACTTTGTCTTGCGCGGACAATCAGAAAAGCAAGAAACGCAGGCAATGATGTGATAATCTATAAAGCCGGTCGGACAAAAGATGGTTCAGATGCGACAAAGAGCCATACTGCCTCGACAGCAGGATCTTATGAAACCTTCAGGGCGATCATGGAAGAAGCCGGTGCGTATGTGGCGTCAGATATCGAAGAATATCATTCGATACTTACAATAATGAGTCTATTGTCTGACACAGTATTAAATCGAAGATCAGGCTATCCGCAACTCGCAGGCATGAGCAACGCTGGTTTTGAAAAGTGCGCACTCGCAGATGCCACATATGATATCGATGGTACGAGATTATTTGAGATAGCTACTCTCTCTGAGAAGACTAAGATCAAAGTAGAGAACCTGTTCACTGATAAAGGGATAAGTGATCTGATTGATACTGATAAGATATTTGATATGGGTCCAAGCGCGAACGATGAAGTGTTTGAATTGACTCAAAGGATGTTATTAGAAGACATAAATGTGGATGCTTGCGTCTTTGCGAATGTCCCTGAGACCCCATCAGTTATGACGCTCTCAGGATTCAACGATGAAGATATCAATTCTCCAGATAGTATAATCCAGCGTATGATCAAGATCAGGCAGATATATAAGAAACCATTTGTGGCAAGTCTAGAATCCGGTTATAAATATCAACCAGCGGTAGATCTTTTGATACAGGGTGGAGTGCCAGTGTTTCGTCATGTTGATCTTGCTACTCGGTATCTAGGAAGATATCTAAGATACCGCATGCGATGATTGATCTATCTTCTGCTTGTCGTTTAAGGAATCAATTCTCACTGGCACATATTCACGTATTCTAGTTCTTGTATCAAGATGCTGTCTCTGATTTCATTAGATTTTTATATAAAATATCAATTATCACATCTGGTGATTTCATATGAATAAAGGTAAAATCTGGCCAAGATATCCAACTGTTGGTCTGGAATCTTGGAAATCAATGATGCATAGCAATAATAAATTCAAAGAGAGTCTCCCAAGTATGGTATTAGACACTTTCACATTGCATGACAATCATTCATTTAAACTTGAATTCTCAAGAGAAGCCAATTGTTTCTTCACAAAATATGATCTGTTTGACAGGATGGAAATTCTTTCTGATTCAAGAGTTTTTGAGAGAAAAGGCCTGAAACATGAATTCGCCGGTGATACCGGTTCATTAATATATCGGATAAAGATGTCTGACGGAGTCGAAGATAATCTTCCGTATGAATATACAAATTTTGCATTTCTACCGACGATTGGACTTTATCTAAAGACACCAGAGGATAGACAAAGACCGTTTGTATCTAGGAAAGAGATATTATATTTCCCAACATTTCGTGATTAGGCCAAGATCGAACGCAAGTAGATTTATCTTAACAATCTCTTTTCCTTTTTTTGAGAATAGTTTTTTGATATACATCTTCAATGTCTTGAGTGGCAGGAATCTCGAGACTGCGCCGAGCATCACTATGTTCTGTGCTTTTATACTGCCTGCTTTCCTTGCAAGATCAGTAGAATCAAGCAACAGAGCCCCATGTCTTCTCAACTCATCAAGCACTTTCGCTTCATCTGGATAGATGATATTTTTAACAGGCACAGAACTGGTTATGATCTTCCCTTCAGGCGTCAGATGATCAAGATGTCTAAGGGCCTCGAGCGGCTCAGTCCCTAAGATGATGTCAGCTCTTCCTTTTGGTATCATATCGCTATATATCTTTTTATCAGAGATCCGAAGATGCGCATATACCGCTCCACCGCGCTGGCTCATGCCGTGTATCTCTGATTGTAGCACATTGTATCCCTCATCAAGGCAGGCGTTCACGATAGCATACGATAGAGTCAATATACCCTGGCCGCCGACTCCCGCAAGTATTATGTCGCATTTCATCTTTTTTTCACCATGGTCACACATGCTCGCACCGGTATTATGACAGAAAGCCCCTTATATGGGATCTCTTTTTGCACGATAGCGATATTCTCTTTCAACCTTGTCGGAACTGGATCAATCACTCTGATATGTCTCTCATCGACACCAAGCCCCTTGACAATATCCACCAATCTCTGGTCATTCGCGAGTGTTTCTTGGCCGCCAGTCATAGCAGTAGTATCATTATCAAGGATGAACACAGTCATATCAGTATTCTCTTTCGCCGCTTTCAAGAGCGATGTCATTCCTGAATGCGTGAATGTAGAGTCTCCGATGACCGCGATCACAGGACGGACACCCGCGTCAACTGCGCCTTTTGCCATCCCGATGCTTGCGCCCATGTCGATGCATGTATCGATCGCGTTGTATGGTGGGAGCGCGCCTAGTGTGTAGCAACCTATGTCGCCGAAGCTGCGAAGTTTAGGAAATCTCTTCTTCACGCCATTTATCACATCATAAGTCGATGCGTGCGGACAACCGACACAAAGACGGGGAGGGCGTATCTTCAGAAGTGACGAGGCTTTTCTACCTGGATGAGCTTTCATGCCGATTGCTTTTCTCACTATGTCTGGCGTCAATTCTCCTGTCAAGGGAAGAGTCCCATCAAGTTTTCCATGGATCTTGAATCTATTCAGCTGCCTCTCGATAAATGGATATCCTTCCTCGATGACAATGAGCTTTTTGACATGCTTTGCGAGTTTCTCGATCGACTTCATCGGTAACGGATAGAAATTGATCTTCAGCACCGAGATGTCCTTTGGTGCATTTTCCATCAGATAATTGTATGCGATTCCGCTTGCGATGACACCAAGTCTTTTTCCACGTAGGCTTAGACTGCTGCGTTTCTCAGAGAACTTCTGCAGCGAATCATATTTCGCGAGATGTTCCTTAAACATCCTTCTTGCATATGCAGGGAGCACAGTCCATCTCTTATTGTCCCTTGCAGGCCTTAAAGAATTTTGTTTTCTTTTCGCACCGACAGCCACGATCGTCCTCGTGTGCGACAAGCGTGTGACCAATCTCACCATCACAGGTATATTGTTTTTTTCAGAAAGATCGAACGCTTCCCGCGTGAAGTCATAAGCTTCCTGCTGATCTGTGGGTTCAAAGCATGGAACCTTCGCGAAATCAGCATAGCATCTTGAATCCTGCTCGTTCTGTGAGCTGTGCATGCCAGGGTCATCAGCGACCGCCAACACCATTCCGCCATTTATTCCAGCGATCGCCGAGCTCATGAACGGATCCGCCGCGACATTCAATCCGACATGTTTCATCGCGATGAGCGCGCGCTTTCCTGCCCATGAATGACCAAGCGCCTCTTCATACGCCACTTTCTCGTTCGGTGACCAAGCGCAGTGGATCTTTCCCTTCTCCGTCGATCTGACATATTCATTTATCTCTGTTGATGGGGTTCCTGGATACGCATAGCTTCCGCTGATCCCTGCATCTATCGCGCCCTGCGCTACTGCTTCATCGCCGAGAAGTATCTTCTTCTTTTGCATAGTATATACAAAAGGATATGGCATTTAAATAATTAATCATCTGTTTTCTTTTTGATTCATTCTAACTCAGATTTGAACTTTTCTTCAACAATCCTTGCCATCACAAAATTATTTTTCCGGACATATTCTTGATATCTCATCCCGACTGATTCTGCTGACGGTGATATGTCTCCGCCGACTATGTCGATCTGATCCGGTATGAAGCTTATGTATGCAAGCCATGAAGGGACTTTCATTCCTGCCGCAAGCGTTTGCTGGATATTGTCCCGCAGATATGAATAATTCCTGATCCTTCCATCTATCATTTTCCCAAACGCATGCACTGATTCTTCAGGAAATCCAAGAGCTAGTCCCTCTTCGACATATGATTCTGCATCGACAAGCGCATCGAGAGATTCCTGATCTTTCGCGATCTGCTGCACGACTGTGATGAAGGTTCTTGAATTGTCTTTTGCATTATTCATCCTATCTGCGAAAGAAGAATCATGTTTAAAATAAAGATCAAGATCACTTAAATAAGATTCAAAAGTACGTAAATCTCTTTGGATCAAAGCGGTATCCTCTCTTGGCATTTGCTGGACATAAATAGCGAATTGCTCACTGGCGATACGGGGTCCTGGTTGATTGTATGCTTGATTTGATTTGAACCTGAAACTGACACGTGAAGCCGGTTTCAGACCATTAGATGTGAGATAGACATTTAGATTATCCATCACAGAAAGTGCACGTGGTATGATTGCCATGGCGATCCGGATAGAACCACTGCTTATAAACATTTTGGTTTTAATCACTACTTGGGGACTATTTCATGTGCGGCCTGCATATCTCCCAGGCTTCATCCATAGCATTTTTAGCTGTATAAAGGGCTTTAGAGGCGGTATAGAGCTTATCTGCGAGTTTTGGTCTACCACGCTTCAGGTCAGCATCTGCCTGTCTCCAAAGGTCATCTGCCAACCTTTCAATAAAAGAAGAAGTGACATCATATGCCATATTGCCAACGGCTTTAGCAAGCATGTCAATAGTTCCTTTGTAGCCATCGATATATCTTGGATGTTTTGTCATAGTGATCTATAACCAGTTCATTTTATATATTTTTTATCATATTGGATTCATATGGCAGATGATAAGATAATAAAAGAATTCGTCAAGACATATCTTAAGAAAGATAGCCCTGAAGTGATCTTGTTGACTGGCTCAAGGACATTTGGCATTAATGATAGTGATGTCGACCTTTGTGTGGTCAATCGAGATCCAAAAAAATACCTTCGTAAATATCCTTCTGGTTTCACAGCTGTTGAAAAATATCCAAAATATTTCAAAGGTCTTGAATTTGAAGTGGAAGTCGTCACATGGCAACATCTAAACAAGTATCTAAAATCGTTTACAACATTTCATCCATTTCATTATAGTAATGTAAAAATTCTACTTGATAAGAACGGAAGATACAAAAAAAATATCAAGAAGATGCCAATCAAAATACGAAAAGCTTTCATCTTTGATTTCTTTGAGGATGCATATGATGATTTAAATAACGCAAAAAAAGCAAATTGGAGAAAATATGGGGCCACAGAAAAAATACATCTCCATAAAGCACTTGACACATCATTGAATTTGCTTTATTTGATGAATGATCAATTTATTCCAGCAATCAAGTGGAAAATATTTTTATTAAAGACATTAAAAACAATACACAAAAAGTTCAACGAAAAATACTTCACAAAATTAGATATAAAAAAGATTGAATTCATTTTTGGTTATTTACGGGTGAATCTATTAAAGAAAAATCTCATCACAAAAAAAGAGCTTGCAGTGATATTCGATCAATAGATGACCTGGATAAAACAGAACAGGCCGATGAGTATGAACAGTGCTCCGGCGATAGATGAAGTCAATTTTGGATCTAACTTTCGCAGCAGATGCTTCCCAAGATATATCGCCGCGACAGAAAGCAGTATCAATGCGCTGATGACTCCAAAGAAAACGATATATGGGTTGAACTGGGTCGCGAACAATCCAGATGTTATCTGTGTCTTATCACCCATCTCGGAGACAAGGATCAACAAGAATCCGGACAGGAATGGTTTCTTCAGATCGCATTTTGTTGGTTCTTCATCTTTTTTTATCAGCATCACTATTCCAAAGATGATGAATATTACCCCTGTGATGATCTTGATATTGTTGACGGGTATATGTTTAGTTATCATATTTCCAAAAACGATAGCAAGTCCATCCGCGATCATGAATGCGCTGATCACACCAAGAAGCAGGTGAAGATACTTCTTTGTCTTCGATGCAAGGCATAACACGACCAATTGCGTCTTGTCGCCAAGTTCTGCCAGCATGATCGCGATGAATGGGACTAAAAAATCGGATAATACCATATATCCTATAATTATCCTGTTGATTTATAAATCTTCATCCTCTGAGAAATCTCTTTGAGAACTCTTCCTTCGCTTTTGTGACTGTGCCAGAGACAACTACTGGATATTCTTCTGCACCGGTGAACCTGATATGCTCTTCTTTCATGATCGAGAGGAATCTTTCACGTGTCGCCATGATCTCTGTCATCGATGGAAAATCATAAATCTGTCTTCCATGTTCGATCACTTTCTTAGTCAACAGTTCAGCGTCTTCACCAGGGGAGATATGATCGCATATCTCGTCGATCCCTCGCATAAGAATGACATCACGCTCAGCATAACCACCTGGACCGATCACCCTGTATACATCAAGCCTCCCTGGTAACGTCGATTTCGTCGGATTGTTCGCGCTCACCTTGCAGACATAGCCCCATGCGTCATCATGCGCCATCTTGTATACTGGACCGGGTAATTTGAATGGGTTGACCAGATAAGTGCCCATCAATATCGTGTCGATCGGCGCATCATCGAGCAGCAGCTGGTTGATCTTCGCAGGAGTCAGATCATCAGACACCATGATCCTCACATCAGAAAGACCACTTTCATCAAGCCGTCTTCGTATGTGCCTGGATCTTTCGAGCGGATCGCCACTATCGTTTCTCACCTGGCCGAGTCTGATGCCATATCTCTTGAATACTTCGATGGCAGTCTCGATGCCAGAGCCAGAATCAAATGTGTCGATAAGGAATGTCGGACCGAATCCTTTTTTTTCAAGTTTGCGAACTTTCTCTTCGATCGAAGATGTATCGTCTCCTTCTTTGATAGCATAATAAGCTTTGACCTGTCTCTCGAATGCGTTCTCATCACTTCCTGCATGAAGGACAGAAGAATGTCCCGCGCTGCCCCCGATCGCGCTGATCAATTCCGGATATTCAATCCCCAATTGTTCATTAGATGTTCCATTGAATCCGCCTATCAATGCTGCGCGTGAGGCAGCGACTGCAGAGCCAGGATACACACGACGTGATCCTCCTTCAAGCAACATAATCTTCTTGCCTCTTGTGATATTCCTCACATAGCTCGCATATGTCGCGACAGCGGTCTGGTAGCCGATCACACCAAGCAGCAGGCTCTCAGGGAACTGCACACGTTCAAATGTCCCATGCACAGATATCTGCGGTTCGTGTCCATATATCGGGATGCCTTCTGGTATTGCATAGACTGAAAGATCCAGTATCCTATCTGAAGAGAGCGAATCGATCAAAGTTTCATTGAGGCCTTTTCTTTTATACATCGAAAGCAGACCATCATTCATCTCCCAACCAAGTATGCATGCGACAGCCTGTTCAAGCCCTGCATTGAGAAGATAATTGTGCTTTTCTACTTCATAGCAGATATAATCCTTGCCATCCTTCGCAAAGCTCTCCTCACCTACAATTTTATGCTTCCGAAGACCACGGCATGCCAGGTTGAAGACGCTGCCTCGACCAGAGACACCAGTGAACACATTCGTGTCAGCCATAGTAGTCTCATAATAATCTTTTATCCCAGCGAGTGTGTTTCTATCGATTCCGAGCAATTTTGGTCTTTTCATATGATGCGCCTAAGTGTAGTAAATACACAAACCTATTTAAATCTTGCGTAAGAGTGCTGCGTATTTTGCTCATCGTTGATAACTTATCTTCCACAAATTTTATAAATGCCTATTGGTCAAAATCAGCAAGGATACTAGCACGGGTGATTTATATGGATAAGCAGATAAACACATTGACAAAGAAAGCTGAGAGCTATTCAAAGAAGATAGAGATGCTAAGAGAAGAAGTGGCGAAAGTCATTGTCGGACAGGATGATATAATAGACAAGCTTCTTATCGCCCTCATAGCTGATGGACACGTCCTGCTTGAGGGTGTGCCGGGTCTAGCGAAGACTCTCCTTATACGGACCCTGGCAGAAGCCATCCATACGGGATTTGCAAGGATACAATTCACTCCTGATCTGCTGCCGGCAGATATAGTCGGCACGAAGATATATGATCAGAAGACAATGAAGTTCCTGACAAAGAAAGGTCCGATATTTACGAACTTCATCCTTGCAGACGAGATCAACCGAGCTCCACCAAAAGTGCAATCAGCATTGCTTGAAGGCATGCAGGAGAAGCAGGTCACGATCCATGGCGACACATTCCAATTGAAGAGACCATTCCTTGTCTTAGCCACACAGAATCCTATCGAGACAGAAGGCACATACAGACTGCCGGAAGCTCAGGTCGATAGGTTCATGTTCAAGCTGGTCATGGGATATCCAGAGAAGCATCAGGAGAAAGATATAATCCAGAGGATGACAAAAGGCACAGAATTCATCGTGAAGAAAGCGATATCAGAGAAAGAGATCGTGGAGATACAAGGATTCTGTCCGCAGATATACGCGGATGATAAAATCGAGGAATATGTGACAAGCATAGTTGATGCGACAAGGTCCCCAAAGAAATACGGACTTGATTCTGAGCATCATATCGAATATGGTGGCTCTCCGCGTGCATCGATCTGGTTGATAATGGCAGGGAAAGCGCACGCTATGATGCAGGGGCGTGGATATGTCATACCTGAAGATATACATGCGATCGCCCATGATGTCCTTAGACATAGGATACTTCTCACTTATGAAGCAGAAGCAGAAGAGGTCACAAGTGAAGATATAATCAATCTCATACTCCAGAAAGTGAAAGTGCCATGAGACAGATATTGAAGAAGATAAGGAAGATAGAAATAAAGACAAAGAAACTCGTCGATGGACTGCTCCAGGGTAATTATCATTCCGTATTCAAAGGCCGGGGGATAGAATTCTCACAGATAAGAGAATATGTCATCGGCGATGATATACGCTCGATCGACTGGAATGTCACAGCACGGATGAACAAGCCGTTTGTCAAAGAGTTCATAGAAGAGAGGGATCTGACAGTCTATATAGTCTTCGATGCGTCAGCAAGCAGCAATTTCGGTTCTACTGTCGCGAAGAAAGAGGCTGCGATCGAATTGTCTGCATCTCTATGTTTCGCAGCCATGAACAACAATGATAATGTCGGGCTGGTCCTCTTCACAGAAGGGATAGAACGATTCTTCCCTGCGAGGAAAGGAAAGAAGCACGTGCTGAAATTGATCCGTGAGATGCTCGCGTTCCAGCCGATGCATCGAGGTACAGATATAGAGAAGACGATGATCGCGCTGTCGAATATCGCCAAGAAAAGATCCATAATATTCCTGATCTCTGATTTCATGACTGGAGACTTCTCGAAATCAATCCAGATCATGAGGACCAAACATGATATCATCGCGATCAACATCAATGACCAAAATGAGATGGATCTTCCTGATGTGGGTTACATAGAGCTTGAAGATGAAGAGACTGGTGAGGTCATGCTCGTCAACACTTCTGATCGAGATTTCAGGAACAACTATAATCGATTGATCAATGATAGGTATTCTCGTATCGTATCGAAATTTCGCAAAGTGGGTATCGATATGATTCGTCTGAGGGCAGATGAAGGTTTTGAGATGCCTATAAAGAGATTTTTCAAGATGAGAGAACGAAGGATGGTGAGGTAAAAAATGCCGAAGAAGAAAGCAAGAGCTACAAGATCAAAGGGAAATAGAAAGATTGAAGCACAGCCAAAACCGCAAGTGACAAAAACAGAGAAGAAAAAGACATTTGCGCTCAACAAAGAAGTATTGATGTTATTAGGTGTGCTTGTCGTGATACTTTTTGTCATAGGGATAAAAAGTTACAGTTCAGGCGATGATGTCACTTCGCTTTCTGATTCGATGGCCAAGATAGGTGACAATGTCAGCATCAGATATGCAGGCAGATATCTGGATGGCACATTGTTCGATACGAATATAGTCGGACTTCCAGAGAAAGAAGGTCTGAATGGATTCAATGTGCGTGATAGTACTTTCGATTTTGTGATCGGAAAAGGCCAGGCGATACCTGGGATGGAGATAGCTGTTGTCGGGATGAAGATCGGAGATCATAAGAGGGTCACGATCGAGCCAAAAGACGCTTACGGCACACGTGTCGAATCTGCGCAGTATAGATGGCCGAGCACCATAATAAGGAACCGGGCAGCGCATGTCGGACGTTCTTTGTTGGTCGACGCAAGGGTCTTTGCGCAGATGCTTGGAAGCGATCTGAAGAATTCGACATTCCTTGAAGGACAGACAATCCATGCTGACTGGACAAATGTCGATTATTATGTCGAGAAAGTGACTGGCACGAATGTGCAGTTGAGGATAGATGTAGATGAGGGTGATACGATCTATCTACCAAATACGGCCTGGAACTCGACAGTGACCTGGATGAATTCATCGATGTTCATCGTCAGGCAGAATCCAGTGTTAAGTGACGTGGCAAGTACGCAATGGGGAGATTATGCTGTGACAGAAGTCGGCGTACATAATTATACCCTGTCGACGATGCTTTCTGTCGGCGACAAGTTAATGGTCAATAACAAGTATGGTACTATCAAATCTATTGATGCTGAGAATGTGACTTTCGACGCGAATCATCCGCTCGCAGGGGAGACGCTTGTGTTCGATATCGATATGGTCGATATAAAGAGGCCGATCTATGGGTGATACATCATGGGATTGAGATTCGCAGAACCGTATGCTCTATCGCTTCTACTTGGTATACCTCTGTTGATATATCTCTATCTGCGTTCAAGGCAGAAGAAGAAGAGAGATATAATCAAGTTCTCAAGCCTAGCATTGATAAAGCGCGCGCAGGAAGGGCGAAAGCATGCATGGCGACGGGATATCGGGTTCTACCTGACCGTTCTTGCCATCGTCTTTCTTATCTTGGCTGTTGCTGATCCTCATCTGCCACTCAAAAAAGCGAAGAAAGGAGTCAATGTCGTGCTCGCGATAGATATCAGCGGCAGCATGCAGGCGACAGACTACAAGCCGAACCGTCTTGAGGCCGCGAAGAAGAGCGCTGAGACACTGCTTGACCAGTTGAAAGCGAATGATTATGTCGGGATAGTTACTTTTGAGTCCGGTGCGACTACCGCTGCTTATCTGAGTCCGGCAAAGGATCTTGTGAAAGATAAATTGAAGGCGATCGCGCCGCGTGAAGGAAGGACAGCCATCGGTGATGGTCTCAGCCTCGCGATCGACATGTCTGTGTCGATACCTAATAAGAAGAAGATCGTCATCCTGCTGTCTGATGGAGTGAACAACGCAGGAGTCATAACACCACAGGAAGCAGTCGCGTTCGCAAAGACGAACAAGGTCCAGGTATACACGATCGGTATGGGTTCCGAAGGGAAAGTCGTGCTCGGCTATGACTGGTTTGGGAACGCCCAATACGCTGAGCTCGATGAGAGCACATTGAAAGCAATCGCCGCCAACACCGGAGGAACATATTTCAAGTCGGTCGATGATGATACACTCAACCATATCTATGATAGCATAGCAAAAGACATCAAGCGCGAAAAAGAGGACACAAGCATAAAAGATGTATTCGTAAGCCTCGCCGGGCTGACATTGATCATCCTCTTTTATCTGCAACATAGTAAATACAGGGTGCTGAGCTGATAATGATGATTAATGAGAGACTGCTTGCATATCTTGTCATCTTCATGCTTCTTTTGTGCACAGTAGACGGGGTGAATATCCAGGTCGAGAAGATAGTGGATGACAGAGATTATTCTGTTGGCGATGATCTTGGGATAATGCTGAATGTCACGAATCCATTCGATCAGGATGTCACAGTCCGGATAGTGGACAAGAACATCCTCGCAAGCAACGGATATGAAGTGGAATGTCTTGAGCGTGTGATACCTGCGGAGCAGGAGATGTCTATCTTATATGATCCGATATCACTCTATTCTGCAGGAAAATTCACTCTTGATAAGGCTGAGATAACATATAATGATCCTGACTCCGGAAAGGAGATCTCTGTGGATTCTGACAAGGTCAATGTGGTAGTCGGAGAAGGGAACAGCAGCAGGCAGGGGACTCAGCAAGGAGTGACCACTATCTACGATTGTGATGGACAGAAGATGCGTTCCACATCGTTCTCATCGAGCGGGAGCAGTTTCAGTTTCACGATGAACTCTGGTGGCTCGCAGGCAACACAGCAGCAGGCGAACCAGCAATCTCAGGAAGAGATGCAAAGGCAGCAGGAACAACAGCAGCAACAGCAGCAGCAATTGCAGAACAAATTGCAGAACAACCAGATGAGCCAGGATGCGAACGTGCTGAAACAGCAGATGCAGAAACAGTTCGATGAGCAAAATAAGATGATGGACCAGTTCAGCAAGAACGTGGCGGCGAAACAGGAAGTGCAGCAGAAACATAACGATCTCCTGCAGCAGGGATACAATATGACTGGTCTTGAAGTCGATCCGACGGCCAACGATACAGGGAATTTCAAGGCGCAATATTCGCTTCCTGATGGGACGACTGCGCAGATGACAGGAAGCCTCGCAAATAACACGCTCCAGAATCTAACTGTCAACAAGTTCAATCAGACCGGACAGAACATGACCGAACAACCGAAGATCGAGAAACAGAAGCCAAAGAGAGACCCATTGCTTCTTGCGATAACAATCCTTCTTCTGCTCGCAGCCCTTCTGCTATACATGAAGAAAAAAAGGAGAGCGTTAGAGGCTGAAGAAGAGCAGGCATCAAAAAAGCGATTCAATTATAGATCCTATTGCCGAAGACTGATAGAGAAGGCGAAAAAATCATTTGAAAATGGAGAACAAAAGGAATCATATTTCATGATCTCTGATTCAGTCAGGACATTTGTCAGTCACATGCTCGGCGTCCGTACTGAGATGACCTCGACCGCTATACTGGCCGCGTTGAAGAAGCACGGCAGATTCGACAAAAAGACACAGGATCATATAAGGAAGTGTCTGAATATCTGCGGCATGGTTGAGTTCGCGAAATATGAGCCGAACAGAAAGGATTTCGATGAGATTGTTAGCATAGCGCAGACTCTTGTCAAATGAGCCATCTGTCAAGTTGATATTTGATCTTCGAAAGTTTTGAATAGAATAAATATCTGTGCCGGAAATATATTTTATTCTTTAAGGTATCCGCTGAAGCTGCCTGACCATATAATTATTGTCTCCTTTTATGACATTGCCCGGGTCTCCTGTTTCAGTGGCATCCTTTATCGCCGCGCTTATCTTCTGTTCAAGTTCTGAGAGCTGCGCCTCATCTGCTGGTTTTGGCTGCCACTCAAAATTCACGCCATCAGCAGGAGTCCTTGGTATGACGTGGATGCAGAAATGATTTATCGTTTGTCCTGCGGCCTCTCCATTCTGGATAAGCACATTCGTGCCCTGCGCCGCGAACGCATCGAATACCATGGATGAGAGTTTCCGTGAGAAATCGAACATTTTCTTAAGTATATCATCATCGATCTCTGATATGATCTGCTTATGCTCTCTTCCGAATATTATGAGATGTCCTTTGTGCGCTGGTATCGGATGGAGAGCAATGACTATCTTGTCATCTTCATATATCTTTTTTGCGGGAATCTCTCCCTTCAACATCTTGCATAATGGACAATCTGCTTGTGGCATATCTAAGCACCTAATAATTCTGATATCTTATCAAGATCCACACCTTTTTTCTTCTCTTCTTTCTTTGGCTCTTCTGCCTGAGGCGGTGAAGTGTTCATGGGTTGCTGCGCAGGTCCGGTCGCTTTTTGTTCTGGCTCTTTTGCCATAGGCACTGTTGGTTTTGTCTCTTCTGATATCTGAGCAGGAGGACTTGGCAATGGTGGCAATGCGCTCGCGTTTATTGACGCTGGCTTGATCGGTGGCGTCGTGTTTTGGACTATTGTCTGCGTTGTAGGCTGGACATTTGGTATAGGATCTGGTTTTGTGACTGGATTGGTCTGTGGCATCGGTTTTGGCTGTGCGGTCTGTGATGGCTGTGGATAAGGAGTCGTGTATTCCTGTGCAGATTGTCTGTCTGCCGCAGAAGGTGTTTTCTCCTGCACAACTGGTTCCGGTCTTGTAGGAGATGGTGTCCTATCATCAAGCATGTTCGAGATCTTATCAAGATCCATGCCACCGCCTGATGGTCCTTTGCTGTTTAGCTTCTGGCTTATCGCATTGATATCATGCCCCGCAAATATTCGTTGGAGCTGAGGATTCTGCGAGATCGCCGCTTTCACTGCGCCAGATTGTGTCATAAGAAGTGTCTTTAACTGTGGGTTTGCATCAAGCACTTGCATGAGCTGCTCTTCAGTCAGCTGCTGCTGTTGCTGCGTTGGCTGAGGCTGGACTTTTGGCGATACTGTTGCCTGGACAGAAGGTGTCTCTTGTCTTGGCCCATCACGCAATCTGTCTGCAAGAGGCATGATCTGCTCGAAAAGACCATCTAATTCTGCAGGGTTCATCTGGACTTCAGGTAAGGTGAAATTAAGCGCATCATTTTTGTATCGCGGGATCACATGCATAAGAAAATGCGGAGCTTTCTGTCCTGCAGGCTGACCATTAGCCACAAATACATCGATCCCCTCAGCGTCTGTCGTCTTGAGGATCGCTGCGCTGATCTTCTTTGATATGAGACCCATGTGCCCGATCAATTCAGCAGATAGCTGAGGCATGATCATGTGATGTTCTTTTGGGATTATTATCACGTGCCCTTTCGATGCTGGATAGAGATCAAGGATACAGATGACCTTATCATCCTCATGCACCTTCTTTGCTGGTATCTCGCCTTTTATTATCTTGCAGAATATGCAGCTAGCTGATGTATCCTGGGTCGCCTGGACCACAGGGGTCTGTGGTTGTATCTGCTGCTTTATCATAATATTCCAATTGAGAATCTCATATAAAAAACTATCCGATATCCTTTGGGACTATGTCTTTGATATGTCAAATACAAGTGTTACTGCATGCTCTAGCATGTAGCGTTCTCTGATTCAGACCTTTACTTCGATTATCTCATCAATATCGTCGTTTTTGTCCTTGATTGGTCTCTCTTCCGGAGGTTCAAGATCTTCGATACCTTTATCGACGATCCGGAATATTGCACGTTTGCCTTCAGCGATGCTTCTATGTTTTCTTAAGACAGCCATACGTTGGTTAGCGAGGGACTTAAGTTCGATTAGGCACTTGCTTCCATACTTGAAGAGATCGCCTCCCACCATCATTACTTTGTCTTTGTCCTCGAAGCTTGCATAGACTTGGTTTGTCAGGAGCACAGGGACTTCTTCTTTCCTTGCGATCTCTGTGAGGATTCCAAGCTGCAGTCCGAGCTCTCTGTTTATATCATATACTTCAGACACTTTGCCTTTCTCAAGACGATAAAGCATGGCCATGGAATCGATGATGATTAGTCCGACATTCTCGAAATTCGCGTCTTTTAGCCTGCTGAACACTCGTTTCTGCTCATCGAAATTCGTAGGCCGCATGAATATGAAATGTTTTAGGGATTCGCTTGTCTCATCTATCTGTTTCAATCTCTCTACTGAGAAACTTCCTTCGGTATCGATGTAGATGACTTTTTTCCCTGATTTCGCGACAGATATCCCCGCAAGAAGGCAGAGATTTGTCTTTCCGCTGCCGGCAGGACCATATATGGTCGTTATGACATCAGTCTCATATCCACCGTTCAGTAATCTGTCGATCACTCCCGATCCGCTTGTTATCCTCATGATATAGAAGTTAGTGTGTGCTGTTTTTATAGTTTGCGGGAGGGGAATAGCGTCATTCTTCCGGAATATATCCGAGATGCTTAAGTATCTCTTTATCCAGATTTGGGAATCTATCGTATTGTTTATTCAGATGCACGATGAACGGGATGCTCTGCCTTGGCAGAGATGGTCGGTCGTGAAAAGTCTTTAGATCATCGCAGTAATGCAGGATAGGCACTTCAGAGATGTCGTTGAAATTATAGTAGAACTGCTCTTTTAGATATCTTCTCACGCACCATTGAAGCACGCTTTGGTTCTTATAACGCCATCGTGTGGTGAATCTCACCAGATCATCGATGTCTTCGCTCTCATCAAGTCCATCTTCAAAGAAACAATATCCCGCGCTGTATGAAGAGTAACAGAGATCAAGAAAACCATTCTTCAAAAACGCCTGGTATCGAAAATCAAATCCTTCATCGAATCCGCCGACTATCTCGTCTATCTTTTCTTTCTCGCGTGGATATAAGTGCGAAAATATCTTTAGCGCACCATATTCTGAGAAACCTTCGCAAAACATCTCAAGTTCATCACTTTTTCTATCTGGGATCCTGCCTTTGTTGTATACTTCGAAGAAGACACCATGGAGAATCTCGTGACAACAGCGGTAGTCTGGCAGGAAATCCTCGTTCCATTGTGTCGAATATGAATTGAACAAAATCTGTCTTGTATCTCCGATGGAAACGTATTCGAGACCTGGCGCGGAATGTTGTTTTTGGTCGATAATAGCACTGTCGATCCCTTCAAGGCTATGTCGTCGCATGAATGATCTCCAGTCATCTTTTATGAGTGGAAGATCAAGCCTCATCGAAAATGCATCTTCTATCTTAGGCTTCAGGTAATCATATGCACATCTTATCATCATATACGCGTCGTCTTTATCCATAGCGTAAGCCTTCCTCGAAATGTATGCGCACAGGCACGGATCCGATAAGGACCTTTGTCAACTCGATCTGTCTCTCATATTCATCTGCATATTCGAACCATGCGATCGGTTTGTCTGGGACGTTGTGTGTCTCAAGCGTTCCTTGCGATCGATATATCTTCTCAAGCGCAGGCAGAAGCTCTATCTGCGATCCGGTGAATATCCCTTCCTGCATCTTATCGAGTGTGTGGAAATAGACCATGACTTTCCTTGTCCATTCGCGATGGAACGTGTCACGCGAGATGAGATTTATGACTTCACGTGTCTTTGCGTCTGTCCCAAGATGATCACAGAAGAATCTGTAACCCGCAGCGTGCTTATCTATCGACATGTAGAATACATAATCTGATTCATCAGCCCGACCCAAGTTATGAAATCTAATCTTGCTTTGCTTTGCTCTCACTTTTTCCATCACCCAATCGCTTTTCAGCCAATCTCTGAAGATATGTTGGCAGCAGTATTCTGAGAATCCCTCAGAAAGGATATTAGCGTCTGTTGATCGGTCATCACTTCGTAAATTCTGAAAAAATTCAGTGAAGAACACATGATGCAGCATCTCATGGCATGCGGCATAGTCATAGATGTCATCTGTCAACCAATCAAGTGAATATATGTTCAGGCCGATGATACCATCGTTATAATTGCACGCTGCGGATTTCATCGCGATGAGCGCGTTCTGATCATTTGGACAAGTGCTCTGGTTTGATGTGAACATATCAAGGTCTAGCTCTTTTATCGCGCAGTCGACTTTGACGTCAAGAAATGCTTCGATATATGGTTTTATACGAGAACATGATCTTGTGAATCGTCTTATGATATCCTGTCTTCCTTTGAACGGTTGCATGTCTTCGATCCCCAACTGTAGATAAGGATGTCGAAGTGATTCTTAAATTTTTAGTCTGGTTTTGAGATCAGCACCACAAATTCTCCTTTTATGGTCTTCAGTCTCTCAAGCACTTCGCAAGGCGTGCCACGAATGAACTCTTCATGCATCTTTGTGATCTCTCTTGCGACGCATATCTTCCTTTCTGGGATGATACGGTTCATGATTTCAAGTGTCTTTTTGACCCTGTAGCAGGATTCATAGCATATCACTGTATGTTCGGGCAGTGCGCGCAGGAAGTCTTCCATCTTCTTAGTCTTCTTTGGCAGGAAACCATAGAACCCGAACGAATCGGTCGGGCATCCGCTTGCGACAAGCGCCGCGATGGCAGCGCATGGGCCAGGTACTGGGGATATCTGTATCCCTGCAGAAGCCGCTTCTCTCACGATATAGAATGCTGGATCATTGATGCCAGGCGTCCCTGCGTCTGACACGATCGCGATATCTTTTCCTTCTTTTAATAGCTTGATCAGATGGGGTGTCATGCGTTTTTTGTTGATATCATTGTATGAAGCCAGCTTTGTGCTGATCGAATATGCTTTTAAGAGCTTTCCTGTCCTTCTTGTGTCTTCTGCGGCCACAAGGTCGACAGAACCAAGCAGTTCGATAGCCCTGTAAGTGATGTCTTTTAGGTTCCCTATTGGTGTGGATATGATATGTAGCATAATCTTTGTTTTTATGTCGGAGTATATATAATTACTCCAAAGAATCAGCTATCTCTTTTTCTTATGCCGTTTTTTTATGTCTTCTTCGAGTTCTTCAAGCTCCTCTTCGATCCCGACAAGACCATTGATGTCATCATCTATATCTGTCTTCTTTTGAGGCTTCTTTGGTTTCTTCTCTTCTGCTTTCTTAGGATCGTCTTCATCTCTTGTCTTTATCCATTTCTTGACACTATTCATAAGCATTGCCTCTTTTTGATCCACATCTTCTTCTGTTTTTGTATCCTGTTTCTTTGAATGGTGGTGCAGGATCTTCGCGAATATGCTCTGATGCTCTTTTGCGATCTTCGCCCCGTCAGTGAACTCTTCATCGACTGGTTCGTCGATGACATCTTTTCGCTTAGGTTCTTCATCTGCAAGACTGTCGATATCATCATCCTCAAAATCGATCTCGTAGTTCTCTTGTTTCTTTGAGAAAATGCCTTTCAGTCTGAGCCTGATCCTTGTAAAAAGACCCGGAGCACTTGATTTTGTCTCATGTTCCTCATGTTCGGTCTCACCAGGTTCTACCTCAACAAAATCATCTTCTTTATATCGTGCCTTGTCTTTTGAGAACTGCGCGATGAATTTATCATAGAATTTACCTCGTTCTTCGAGTTTCCGTCGATTCGAGAGATAGGAATCAAGATCGGCCATAAGAGAGTCTCTTCTATCGTCTTTTGGCTTTTTTATATGTCTGTGCACTTTTGGTGTGCGTATCTTACGCTTCACAAAATTCTTGTGTCTCTTTTTTTTTGTCACTGTCATTCATATTATTCAACGATTTTGATATAAAAAGGTTGCGATAGGCCGTTAAGTTTTTAAATGATAGCGGAACTAACACATTCATATGGCATATGAATTGATAATCTGCGAGAAGCCAAAGGCGGCAGAGAAGATAGCCATCGCTCTTGCTGATGGCAAGCCTATAAAGAAGAGTGAAGGCGGCGTACCTCATTATCTTGTCACAAGAGGCAATAGAGACCTGGTCGTCGGATGTGCTGTAGGTCATCTATATAGCCTGATGCAAAAAGACCAGAAAAGCTGGAACTATCCAAGCTTCGATGTCGAATGGCGGCCTACATCTGAAGTATCAAAGGCATCTGCGTTCTCAAAGAAATATCTCACAGTCCTAAAAAAGCTCGCAAAAGGCGCTGATTCCTTCACTATCGCGACAGATTATGATGTAGAAGGTGAGCTTATAGGCCTTAATGTGCTGAGATTCGCCTGCAAACAGCCTGATGGCAAGCGTATGAAATTTTCGACTCTCACAAAACCAGATCTCATGAAAGCATTCGAGAACGCGCAGGCGCATATAGACTGGGGCCAGGCAAAGGCAGGAGAGACAAGGCATAAGCTTGATTGGTATTATGGTATAAATCTATCAAGAGCGCTTACCACATCTATAAAACGCGCAGGCCAGTTCAAGGTCCTAAGTTCAGGTAGGGTGCAGGGGCCGGCTCTCAAGATAATCGTGGATCGGGAAAAAGAGATCCAGGCGTTCGTATCAACTCCATTCTGGGAAGTCATACTTATAGGCGATGTGTCCGGAGGGACATTGAACGCCATCCATGAGAAAGATAAATTCTGGGAGAAAGCAGAAGCAGACAAGGTAATGAAGAACACTAAGGACAAGCCTGCTGTCGTCGAAGATGTCTCGACCACACAGTTTCGGCAGAATCCGCCAGTGCCATTTGATCTTACCACGCTTCAGACAGAGAGCTACAGGTGCTTTGGCATAGCTCCAAAGGATACGCTTGCGATTGCCCAGAATCTATATATCGAAGGAGTCATCAGTTACCCGCGAACATCGTCACAGAAACTTCCTGTCGAGATCGGGTATGAGACTATATTAAAAGCATTGATGAAGATAGCTGAATATAAACCTCTTTGCGAGAAGCTCCTCTCAAAGGACAAGCTTGTGCCGACCGAAGGAAAGAAAGTCGATCCGGCGCATCCGGCAATATATCCGACAGGACATATCGTGAAGATATCGAATCCTCGTGAGCAGAAACTGTATGATCTCATCGTCAGACGTTTCATGTCAGTGTTCTCAGAAGCGGCTTTGCGTGAGACCATGCAGATAAAGATCGATGTCGCTGGAGAGATATTCATATCGAAAGGTACGACGACTCTTGAGAAGAACTGGCATGAGTTCTATGGAAAATATGTCGGCTCAAAAGAGGATGAGCTTCCTATCGTCAAGAGGGATGAAGATGTGGCTGTCAAAGAGATTACACAGAACGATAAAGAGACCCAGCCGCCGAAACGATACACTCCTGCGTCCATAATCAAAGAGCTCGAGAAGAGGAATCTTGGAACAAAAGCGACAAGAGCCGCGATATTAGAATCATTATATGACAGGGATTATATCTTAGAGAAATCCATCCAGGCGACAGAGCTTGGCATAAGGACTGTCCAGACCCTTGAGAAATATTCACCAAGGATACTTGATGAGCAGCTTACCCGTGGGTTCGAAGAGCACATGGTCAAGATACGTGAAGGCACTGAAGAGCCAGAGGATATCCTTGAGCAGGCACGGACTGTGTTATATGATGTTCTCATGGAGTTCAAGGAGCATGAAGTCGAGGTCGGAAAGGCACTTATCGAAGCATATAGAGACACAAAGCAGTTTGAGAACACTGTCGGAAAATGTCCGAAATGCAAAGAGGGTGAATTGCGCATCATATTCTCAAAGAAGAACAAAAAACGATATATCGTCTGCAACAGGTCGCCTGAATGTCAGACACTTTTCCCTATCCCGCAGACAGGCATGCTAAAACCATTGCATAAAGAATGCAAGGAATGTGGCTATCCTTTGATACAGAGTCTTCGCGGAAAGAGACCTCAGCAGATTTGTCTGAATCCGGATTGTCCGACAAAGCGGCTCGAAGACAAGAAAGCCCAAAAAGAGATCGATGATCTCAAAAGCGGAAAGATCGAGATAAAATGTCCTAAGTGCGGCAAGAACCTTGTCCTTCGTGAGAGCATATATGGGAAGTTCCTTGGTTGCTCAGGTTATCCTAAATGCAAGCATACGCAGAAGATAGATGGCAATGTGACTGCTTCTAAAGCTAAATGATTATCCTGTTAAATAGAATGTCCTAAGTAAATTATATATATCAGTTCCCACAGAATAATAATCATGAGCGCTATAGGGAGGAGGAACTGTGGCCTTGCCAGCTAAGAGCAAGACTTACAAGGAATCTGGTGTCGATATAGAGCTTGGTGACGCGTGTTCTGCATTGTTCTATAATGCCAGTCTTCAGACTTTTGCGAATCGCGAAGGAAAGATCGGCGTGCCTTTGAAGAGCGAAGGTGGTTTTAGCGGACCATTGTATATCGATGATATGAAAGATAGCTATCTTGTGAAGAATTCAGATGGTTGTGGGACAAAAGCTGAGATCGCGCATAGGATGGGCAAGCACGACACTCTCGCGTTCGATCTCCTTGCCATGGTATGCGATGATGCTGTGTGTATCGGTGCAGAACCGATCGCGGCAGTCAACAGTCTTGACGCGCAGCGACTTAATATCGATGTTGTGAGACAGCTTGCGCGCGGGATAATCGACGCGTGCAAAGAGGCAGGGATAGCGATGGTGGGCGGCGAGACTGCTGAACTTGGCAGGTCGATATCAGGCTATGGTGATTCGCCTTATACATGGAACGCTGAAGTGACTGGTGTCGTCGAGCGCGGAAAGCTGATAACTGGTGACAAGATATCTGATGGTGATTTCATAGTCGCGTTCAAAGAGAAAGGCTTCAGGTCAAACGGCCTGTCTCTTGCAAGGAAGATACTTGAGGAGAGATATGGCGATGAGTATCATAAGACTGATTTTCATGATTCTTCATGGGGTGCTGCATTGCTCGTCCCATCGCAGATATATACAAAATCTGTGCTCGCGATGCATGGTGCGTATGGGAAACGACCAGTTGTGAGGTTGCATGGTGTCGCGCACATAACTGGCGGAGGGATAGCCGGAAATCTTGGCAGGCTGATCTACAAAGGGGGATTTGGCGCGAAGATAGATTCGCCTTTCTTTCCGTGCATGGCGATGCGTGAGCTTGTGAAGATTGGACCTGTCGAACTTAAGGAAGCATACTCCACTTGGAACATGGGGAACGGGATGATGGTCATCACGCCCGAACCAGATGAAGTGATAGCGATCGCACAGAAGAACGGCGTGACTGCGAAAGTCGCAGGGAAAGTGACAACGGGTGCAAAGATCGTCATAGCATCATATCTTGGTGATGAGCTGGTCTACTATGGCAGGAAATAGATTATCAGAACAGATTGATATATCTAAGATGACCGACTCTGAAGTCGATGATTTTCTAAAAAAAAATAAGATCGGCCTCACTGTGGCAGAGGTCAGGAAGATAAGTTCGATGCTTTGCAGGGATCCGACTCTCACCGAATGTGTGATCTGGGGCATCCAAGGAAGCGAGCATTCTTCATATCGCAGCAGCTGGAAGGAGCTTAAGAAGTTGCCTAAGTCAGCAAGCAATGTGATTCTCAGCCAGAAAGAAGATGCAGGGATTGTCGGGTTCGCAGATATCAGGGGCGAAAGATATTGCATCGTCATCTCACATGAATCTCATAACCATCCTTCGCAGATCGTGCCATATGAAGGTGCAGCGACTGGCATCGGTGGGAATGTGAGAGACGTGCTCTGCATGGGTGCGAAAGTCATTGGAAATGCGGATGCATTGCGTTTTGGCGATCCAGCTGGCAGGGCCGCGAACACGACAAAGATAGTATCTGAAGGTGTTGTGTCTGGTATCGCAGGTTATAGCAACGCGATAGGTGTTCCAAATATCGGAGGCGACATATATTTCAATGGGTCAAATGATTCTAATTGTCTTGTGAATGTCATCAGTCTTGGTCTTGTCAAAGAGAAAGAGATCATACATAGTTTCGCGCCAGCATCGGCCGGAGTTGAAGGCCATGATATAATCGTTGTCGGAAAACCTACAGACAACAGCGGCATGGGTGGTGCATCGTTCGCGTCGGCAGTGCTTGATGATTGCGACAAGGAATCAAACAAGGGCGCAGTGCAGGAACCAAATCCCTTCCTCAAAAGACATCTTTTTGAATCTACGCATGCTGTTTTCTCACGTGTGAGAGAGCTTGGGCTGACTGACAATGTGGGATTCAAGGACATGGGCGCAGGCGGGATAATGTGCGCGACTGTCGAGCTTGTCGACAGCGCAGGGCTTGGGGCAGAGATCGATGTGTCGAAGATACATGTCGCGTTACCTGGTCTTCATCCGTCTGTGATCGCGTGCTCAGAGACGCAGGAACGTTTCGCCTGGGTCGTCCCAAAAAGTTTCACGTCTGAACTTCTTAAGATATATAATGAGGATTATGCGCTTCCATCAGTGAGCGAAGGTGCGATGGCGAGCGTCGTCGGTGAAGTGAAGGCGCATGACCGCTATGTGCTCAAGTATGGTGGAAAAGTGATCTGCGATGCAAGGACAAAGGATGTGACCGAAGGTCTTAGATACCATCGTGTGGCATGTGATCCACTCAAGGCGTTTGATGAGCCAGTGTTCGACATGCCAAACCTCTCTACGAGTTTCCTCTCGCTCATGGGATCGAAGAACATCTGTTCAAGGAAACATGTGTTCGAGCAGTATGACAAGCAAGTGCAGGGGAACGTGGTCCTCGAAGCAGGTCTTGCTGACGCGTCAGTGATCGCTCCGCTCGCTTGTGGATCTCTCCCGAATCAATACAAGCAGATCGGATGCGCGTTCTCTGTCGATGGGAATCCGTTTTATGGTCGCATATCCCCCTATTGGCAGGCGGCGAACGCTGTCGCTGAATCGCTCCGTAACATCGCATGTGTCGGAGCAGAGCCGATGGCCATCACCGACTGCTGCAATTACGGAAATCCAGAGGATCCTTCTGAATACTGGGAATATTGTGAAGGCATACGCGGTCTTGATGACGCATGTCGTCTCATCGGGTTGAAGGGTGGGGAACCTATCGTGCCTGTCGCAGGAAATGTGTCGTTTTATAATTTCTCTGATTCTGCCGACGGAAGGAAGGCGATAGATCCGACGATGGTGATATCAGCTATCGGTAAGGTGAGAGATTGCGCTGATGTTGTGACTCCATGGTTCAAGGGAAGCGGCAATGTGCTGTTCCTTGTCGGCGCTAGGAAAGATGAGCTTGGCGCATCTGAATATTATTCTTCACTTGGTTACCTTGGGAAGAACGTACCGACAGTGGATCTTGAATTGCTGCGAAGAGAGATCGACGCGCTCATAGATTGCATCGAGATCGGATCGGTCGAATCATGCCATGACATCTCTGAAGGTGGACTTCTCTGCTGTGTCGGCGAGATGGTTTCTATGCATCTGCCAAAGTTCGGCGCGCATATAAGGATCGATGAGAAGAATAATCCTTCCTGTATCCGGGAAGACGCGTGGCTTTTCAGCCAGACCGGCGGTTTCGTGCTTGAGGTCGCTCCTGAGAAGCAGGGCTATGTACGTTTCTTGTTCAAGAAATATGGCGTGCCGCTCTTTGAGATCGGGACGACGACAAAGAAGCAGAGCATCACAGTCATGCATGGGAATGAGAAACATGTCGATGTGTCTGTGTCTGAGCTAAACAGCAGGTGGCATGGGTCTCTTAAAGAGGTGCTCAGATGAAGAAAGTAGCTGTCATACAGTTCCCTGGCACGAACTGCGAGCATGAGACAAAACGCGCTGTCGATCATTTCCTCCCTGAGATGGGCGCTGATATCGTCAGGTGGAACGAGACAGATAGATTGGCTTCATACGATGCGTTCATAATCGCTGGTGGTTTCTCATACGAAGACCGTGGCAGGTCTGGTGTCATCGCCGCCAATGATCCTGTTATGAAAGTGATAACCAAAGAGGCAGAGAAGGGAAAACCCGTGCTCGGTATATGCAATGGCGCCCAGATTCTTGTCGAGAGCGGTCTTGTCCCTGGTGGTTCTGGAGATGTTGGGTTCGGTCTTGCGCGTAACAAGAGGATGCGTGATGGGGCTGTGGTCGGCACTGGTTTCTATAATGATTGGGTGTATGTGAGATGCATGGCGAAGACTGCGTTCACGCACGCGTTCTCTATTGGTGACGTGATACCTATCCCTGTCGCGCATGGCGAAGGGAGATTTGTCGGTGATGATATCTCGTCTGCCGCTTTCTGCTATTGTGATAAAGGTGGTGGTGTGCTTGATGAATATCCAGTCAATCCTAACGGTTCTGTCGGAAATATCGCCGCAGTGTGCAATGCCTCTGGCAATGTGATGGCGATAATGCCGCACCCTGAGAGATGCGCGTTCAATCATCAGCTGCCTCCGTATCTCCGTGATGAGACCGGCCTCTTCCACAAAGGTCCTGGCATGAAGATGATCGAATCCATGCTCATGCACATGAAGAAGAAAGTCAGTGCGAGAAAGCGCATGGAAAATGTGCATGCTAATAGAGATTCTGTGTCTGGGAAATGGGAGAGACATAATGTCAGACTGCGTGTGTCACTGATCATCACTGATGATGAAGCGATAAGCATGCGAAACGCTATTCGGAAAAGATTCCCTGTGACTGATGTGAAGAAAGAGGTGCTTTGGGATATCGGATGCGAAGATAGTCTGGTCGATGATGTGATCCGTTCTGGTGAACTGATGAACACAAACAAAGAACGTGTGGTCTCTTCAGGTGATGGCAGCCATATCGAGATCGAGGTGCGGGATAGGGATGACATGCTGGCTCTGTCAAAGTGCCGCAATCTAAATGAGAGGCACGGTCTCAAAGTGAGCGGCCTCAAAAGGAGCGTCGTGTGGAGGGTCTATGTCGCGGATCCAAAGAGATATGCGGATGATATCGTCTCTACTCTCATGTTCCATAATCCCTATTCACAGGAATTTCGCGTAGAGATAAAGGGGTGACAAGCGTGAGAAAGATAATTGAAAGGAATCTTTTGAATACATTAGGCGATTATTATATCCCTGAACTAGGCGACGGACGCAAAGGAAAAGTCAGAGACAATTTTATCCAGGGAGATAATATCCTGATGGTGGCAAGCGACAGGATATCTTGTTTCGATCATATTCTGCGACAGAAGATACCATTCAAAGGCCAGGTGCTGACACAGATCGCGCGTTTCTGGTTTGAGAATACTTCTGATATCATAGAGAACCATATGGTCTCATGTCCTGATCCTAACGCGATGCTTGTCAGGAAGTGCACACCGCTTCCTGTCGAAGTTGTCGTGCGCGGATTCCTCACCGGCAGCGCATGGAGGGCGTATCGCTCCGAAGTGCGTGAGTTCTGTGGTGTTGCTCTGCCGGATGGTCTTTCTGAGGATGAAGCGTTCGACCATCCGATTGTCACTCCAACGACAAAAGAGGAGATGGGCCATGATATAGAGATCAGCTCAAAAGATATCGTGTCTAAGAGACTTGTGGATGCGAAGATCTGGAAACAGGTCGAAGATGTCGCTGTCAGATTGTTCATCCGCGGCCAGGAGATATGCAGAAAAGCCGGGCTGATACTTGTCGATACAAAATATGAGTTTGGGCTTCTTGATGGGAAGCTTGTCCTGATCGATGAGATACATACGCCTGATTCATCGCGTTTCTGGGCGGAGTCTGGCGTGTCGCATAAATCTAAAGAATTTGTCCGTGCTTGGCTGATCGACAATGGTTTCATGGGCCGTGATGGCGAGAAGATGCCAGATCTTCCAGATGATATCGTCGTTCGTACTTCAGAGATATATTGCGAGCTTCTATGGAAGCTTGCCGGAAGACACATAGTCGCATCCTCTCTTGATATAAATGAACGCCTTCTCTGTAATCTTAAGGATTCCGGACTGATAAAGGGATTCTATGTGGCTGTGCTGATGGGGAGCGAATCTGATATGTGGTTCGCGGAGAAGATATGTTCTGAGCTTGATTCATTTGATATACCTTATTCAGTTCATGTGGCGTCCGCGCACAAAGATCCGGCACGCGTCCTATCAATTGTGTCTGGATATAACAGAAGCATCGAGCCTATCGTGTATATCACAATCGCGGGACGGAGCAATGGGTTATCTGGCGTGACTGCGGCAGCAGCGCTCAATCCTGTGATCGCATGCCCGCCTTTCAAAGACAAGAGCGACTATCTTGTGAATATCCATTCAACTCTGCAGATGCCGTCAGGGACGCCGGTTCTCACTGTTGTCGATCCAAAGAACGCGGCTTTGGCTGTCGCGCGTATATTCGCGAACAGTTCTGTCAGCATGAGAAAGAAGATGGAAAAGATGATTATATCTACTATGATCTGATCCGGTATGCATATATACTACCTCTTCTGACCAAGATATTATGAAATATCGATGCACGCCAGAAGACTTCAGGGTAGAAGAAATCACATCAAGAGAGTTCTCTTCTGAGAAGCAGAAGTATTCTGTCTATCTTCTTGTGAAACGTGGTGTTGAGACGCTTGAACTTCTCCATCGGCTAGCGGAGATATTCGATGTGACTGAGAAGGAGATCGGTATCGCCGGTGTCAAGGACAAGTATGCCCTGACAAAGCAGTTCTTCACAGTGCCTTCGCAGAAGCAGCCGAGCTCGGGCATAAAAGACGTGACGATCACTCATGTCGGCTACACTGATAAGCCGTTAAGGCTTGGTGATCTTATCGGCAATAGGTTCCGTATGACTGTTCGTGACATCGAGAAAGGCGAGATCGATGGCATAATTGCAAAGGCCGCGACTGTGCCTCTCATGGGTGTCCCTAATTACATAGATTCGCAGAGATTCGGAAGCTATTTGCCTTCGGGATTCATAGCGAAGAAGATACTTCTGGGCGATCTTGATGAAGCAATCTCGATGGCGTATGGTGCCGCGAACATGGATCTGCCTGATAGCGATTTTCGGGCAGCATACAATAAGATCCCTCCAAGGAGAAGAGAATTTTTTGCAAGCGCGTATCAGAGTTTCCTCTGGAATGAGTGCCTGAAAAGATTGATCCGCTGGAATGTGGACAACAAAAGACTCTACACTGTCGACTACAAGGCAGGCAAGATGATTTTCTATAAGAAGATATCTGATGACGAGAAAGTGAAGCTTGATATCCAGATCCATATGATATGCGACACTTTGGTCGAGGACGACCATGAGCGCAGCATAATAAAGAAAGTGCTGGCCGCTGAGGGCATAAAGAAAGAGGACATGTCTTCTGACAAAGCAAGCCCGATCTATTTCCGACCTGGTGAGCGAAAGGCCATCGTTGTGCCGCAGGAGTTCAGCATCACTGAGCCTATGCTTGATGATATGTATGCGCGGGAGAAACGGAAACGGTACATGATCACTGTCTCATTCACGCTTCCAAAAGGCTGCTATGCGACTGTTGTTTTGAAGCGGATATTCAACCAGTGATATCACTTATGTCGACGCTGTGCTTTCCATTTTGGAGATGTGAGATAAAAATACTTCGCCTGTGCGCCGTCCTTTATGGACAGCGCGTTTCTCTTATCGAATTCAACACTGGATGCTGTGATCGTATCCGCAACAATTATAAACTATTTTCACGATTGATCATTTTATGAGAAAATTTGACTGGAAAGGATATTTCCTGTCCAAACTGAAGGTGGCTGGGTTTATCCTTGCGCTTTTTGGCTGGTTTTTGATCTTAATATTCGCCATGGCTCCGTTCTTCCAAAATGAGGTCATGAAGTTTGTCGGGATCTTTGAATCGGTCTATTTCAAGTGGGGCATGAGGATATTTGTCTTCTCTTTCGCGATATTCCTGTTCAAAGGAAAATTCCTGGTTGATAGGATCATGAAACACAAGAAGATAAAGACCGGACTAAAAGTATTCTTCATCGGCGGCGCGATCGGATGGGTCCTCTTCTTCCTCTCGCTGATATTGTTCTGAATGCGTGTTGTTTTAGTTGTCTTTTGCCGTGTCAAATTTTCTTTCAATCATGGCATAGTATTGTTTGACAATATCGTGTATCTTATCCATGATTGGTATCACTAGGCCTCTTTGCTGCAGGATGTCCATCTTTTCACCAACCCACGTGACCCAAACATCATTTCCGCTTGATTGTGCCTGGTGCACTACTTCATCAAGGATATCTTTCCATTCCAGCCCTTCTTTAGCAAGACTCATGCAATCATCCAGGTCGCCTTCTCTTTCAGTCATTGTCTTGAAAAAGAAGATATCTTCGCGTGAGCACAAGAACACTTCGAGATTCTTTAGGCCAGATACTTTTTTTGCTCTTCTGATCATGTTTTTTGAAAGCGCTGCTTTTTTGCAGACTGTTTTCTCAAACAGATCGATCCTGAAATCATCACGGACAAATATCTGACTTAAGTTTAGATGGGTATATCCTTTATCTGGTATCTTGGGTTGAAACCCACATTCGATGAGTCGGTTTTTGAATATGTTGAATTCTCTCTTGCTCTGAACAACGATGTCGATATCTTTTGTCGCTGGTTTCAGGCCATGGAATAGCAGGACTGCGCCACCAAGAAGATAGAGTCTGATTTTTCTATCTGATGCAGAATCAAGTTCTGAAAATAATGTGTTGATCTGTCTGAAATCATCTATCATAGTTCTATTCCATAGACCTCTGCTCTGCTTCGAATTTCTTCAAGTGTCGGGTACTTGTCTATTCTCTTGCCTTTCATGATTTCTTTCAGATTATATAAAGTCTCGTGCTCAAATCCGGAAAAAATCCGAAATTTGAAGTAGAACAATGCGATGTATATCAAGTTCCGTATCGAATTCTCTTTTTCCTGCACTTTCAATGAATGCAGAAGTATATCTTTTTTTGATAATTGTTTTTCTGATATGCAATAATAATTTTTGGTCAGCAGTAGCTTGATGCCATGTTGTCCATAGGCGGAGAATGCTGTCTTCTGATATCCAAGTTCTTCTTTTGTTGAGAATACAAGCGAGTCTTTCTGATATATCATTGAACCGACCGGAATCCTTTTGTCGATATTGTCTTCATATTTTTTGAGTTCATCTAAGAATTCCTGCATCCCATTCCAAATTGCATTGTTTATTATAAATTTGTTTTCTTTCTTGATAAGATTGATATCTTTTGCGAGATTTAATTTTCTATAAACAATAGCGATCTTCAGTCCAGTCTTCTGGCTTATCTCTTTTGCATCTGCAGGTAATGTGGCAAGGATATCTATCCCAGAATCAGCAAGGACATCACATAGCTTTTTAGTGATGATCTTCGCAAGCATCGCGATATGTGTGTGGTTTCTCAATATGATTTGTCTGTCTCTTCTTTCTAAGATATCTTTGTCTATTAGTTTTTTTACTGCTGCATAGATCTGTTTGTCGCTTTTATCTAGTGCTCTAGCTATCTGGCTGATTGTGTTGTTGGCGTTCGCCGCCTGATGAAGTATCTTCAGTTCTGTTTTTGAAAACCGCATATTTATACTAAAACAAGAATACTATTTAAACTTTTCTTATTTTAGTATAATTGTTGGTGGCAGTGCACCGTTCTTTAGGAACCGCGCGCTTGTCGATCTGATCCTTTCTTCGCAGTATCAGCGATTCTCCTGGCAAGTTCAGTCTTGGAAAGACCAAGATAACTTTTGTCGCGAAGGATGAGTCCGGGAACACCGCAGAGTGCGAATCATACGTGACGATACTTGACACAACTCCTCCAAAACCCACATGTCCTGAAGTGGTGGAAGCCCCTGATAGTCTGAAGGTGAGTGTGTCTGACGCAGTCGATGACAGGCCGATCATCACAAGCGATGCGTTATCCACTTTTCCTATCGGAAAGACTCTTGTCACAGTGACCGCGACTGACGCTTCAGGGAACAAAGCGACCTGCCACACATATGTTGTGAACAAAACATATGATTCTCCTGTTGTCGTTGTTCAATCTGTCGTTCCTGCTACGCATAGAAGTCTTGTCTCGCGACTGAAGGATTGGTTTATGGGATTCTTCAGATGATGTACCTGATGCAGAGCGCGATGACTATGATCACAAAGAATGCTACAAGTATGAATATATTCTTCTTTGATTTTATCCTTCTCTTTTCATAATGCTCTCTTAACGCGGCCTTGAAGTCTCTTGATGACGATGTATCCTTGCTTCCTATCCTCTTCAGATCCGCTTTCTTGTAATGGAACTCATGAGTCCCACCAGTCTTCCTCGTATATGCCATATTATTGTATAGATATCTGGTTGTATTTAATTATTGTGGACTTGTCGGTTTAATACTGCGCTCTTTAGGGCGAGTTCACAATTCAAAAATTTGTTCAGACTATAATGCGAATCCGGTTAATACCTGAATGGAAGAAGAGAAATGCAGATGATCCCTCCATCCTGACAAATGAGATCACTGAAGCGGCTTTTGGAAAGACAGTAAGTGAATACGAGAAGCAAAAGAACCTAAAAAAACAAAATCTTAGGGATCACATGACCAGCATGGAATCAATTATAACAATGTTCGCTGAAGCAGTCACAGAAGAGATTACAAAAAATGCAAAAGACCTAAAAAAAGCAGCAAGGTTGGGCGGAAAAGTAGCAGGAAAAGCAAGAAAAGAAGCAGAAAAGTACATCGCGCGGCCGTAAGGCGGCGCACTGCCAATGGGAAGGACATGCCCTACGCATTTATTTGTGTCCCATTTATTCATCAGATCACTTTCAGAAGTATCCCGAACTCTTCACTATGTGCCACCTTGAACATGTCGGTGCTGTCTACCAACCGTCTCACCATCTGATCAGTCTCATTTGTGCCCTTCTTTACCGCGAATGTGGGATCGATGATCAGATATTCATATTTTTTGTCTATGAGCCATGAATGGATATCTGTGGCAGTCATATTGATCATCCCATTTCTCAATGCCTTGTTCTTTGGATCCCAGAAATCCGCCATCTTATCAAGACCTATGACTTTTCGATCGTATGATGCACTGTATACTCTTGTCCCTGGATCAAGGAAATGCAGACCAATATAGAGCTTTGTCTCACCATACGAATTCCAGATCATCCCTGGCGACCAGAATGAGGTCGCATGAATATATTTAGCATGTCCGCTTCCGATCAAGAGAAGAAAAGAGATGATACATACAACCGTTGTTTTCTGCATAGTGCTAAGTTTCATGCGTCTCTTGTCCAGTCTCAGGCGAAGGTCAAGAAGCGAGAACAATCCTCCTGACGCGATAACAATCATTGGTATCGAAAGGTACTTCCATGCGTCCTGCGGCACCCATGTAAGAGGAAGTCTCGCAGACTGCGTGAGCAGGAAAGTGAATATCAACATGCCAAGCATGGCATCGCTATGAAGATCACGGGACTTTTCACGTATTGTGTACAGATAATATACAAGACCTATCAGTGCGATAGCGCAGAAGACAGTCCCGAAACCTTTTGGTGTGCCGATAGTGTTTGGAGTGAATGTATAGAAATAATCCTGCCACCCATAGAACTGGTTCTTGAATGTGTCACCTAACTGCGCTTTGACCTTTGAATTGAAAAATACAGCTTTTGCGCCATACTTGAGCAGAACAGGGATCCAATATATCGATGCTGCATATGCCGCGCCGATCACACCAGAGATGACAAGCGGATTGAACACCTTTTTTAGAAGTCCTATCTTCTTTGTGGATATATGCACGGTATGGATGATGACATATATCAGGTATATCACTGTGAAGATGAGTGTGGTCCTCTGATGCGTGACAAGAATCGCGGCGATAAGCAGCCCGAGCGGATAGATCCATCTTCGATCTTCGATAGCCATCGACACTGAATAGAATGCCAAAAAGAACAATCCTAAATTCAATGTGTCGGCCCAGATGAAATGTGTGAGACCTGTCGGGTTCACCAGATACATGAATGCTCCAAACACAGGCGCCCAGCTAAGCCATCCCGTTTTCGCTGGAAAGACCTTTGTCAGGAACAGATAGAACCATATGAGGCCAAGCGAGACAATCAGCACGTTGAAGAACTTGAGAGTCCAGTAGAGCGAAGGCTCGGTCTGGTGCAAAAGCCCCATCAGGATATGATATCCCTGTGCGTATGGCTCATTTCTGTTATCATAATTGGTATCGACCGAGAATGTCTTCATGAGAGCGACATATTTCGTGTTCACAGCAACACTCCATGGGTCGTCATCCTCGAGATACTGGTAGACAAAAGTGCCTTTCAGACACACAGAGAAAAGGACTATGGCCATGACGATGACGATAAGCAGACGTAGATTTTCTTCATTGATCTTCATCTTTGGGAACTCTTTGATCCCTGTATAAATATATCTGGTCATGAGAAGCGCGACAGCGATACCACTGAATATCCTGTAGTCCAATGGTATCCCTATCAGGTTGAATAAGACGCCTAGGACTGGGATCGTGGCAAGTCCAAGCCCCATCTTCACAAAAAGACGTTCAGACCATGAACCCTTTTTCCAGAAGAACAGCAAAGAATCACCAAAGCCCCATGCAAGAAGCAGGAACACAGATATCGCGAGCGCTTTCATCAAGATTTCACAGATTAGGCTGAATTATATATTTTTCTGCTTTTTGTCAGGATACATCTGTTGCGTACTGCATATGGTGGATATTCCTGTAATTCGATAGAATATTTTCCTAATTTTTTGTGATATATATGTGTATATATTTTCTCCATGAGTTAATCAAAATCAGCGTTTAACCAGAAGTAGTGCGCCGGTGCATGACGTTAAACTCGTCAGGGGAATCCATAACATGTACGGATTCCAACCAGACGTGTCACGCCGCCACCCGGATTTGAACCGGGATATCCCGAAGGAAACCGGCTTTGTTGGTCGCTAGATTGCGACTCTCAAGGCCGGCGGAGTACCAGATTGTCCCATAACGGCAGTATTTTGTGCGTGATTTTTTTGTACTAGAAAATCCTTTGGATTTTCTGTACAGGAAATCTCGTAGAGATTTCCTCGTATCCCGAAGTCTTTGAGCGAAGCTCAAAGGCGCCGCAAGCTTTGCTTGCGAGCGGAAACCGGCTTTGTTGGTCGCTAGATTGCGACTCTCAAGGCCGGCGGAGTGCAAGGAAATGCTATGCATTTCCTGCACAGGCAATTTCATTGCCTTGTACCAGATTGTATTGCGCGAATGCGCAATGCACGGCAAGCTCTGCTTGCCCGTGTCCTATACTGGCAAATTGTTGATTGCCAGATCCTAAACTCCGGCAAGTACCAAGTGAAAAAAAGAAGCGATATAAAAAGGTTCCTATATCATCCATTTCCCATCCTTCTGGACTAGCTTCCCATCCACATACATCTCGCCGCCATCACGCAGATCGCAGACGATGTCCCAGTGGATGTCAGAATCATTGAGGCCGCCGCCATCAGATAGCGCCCGTTTGTATGACCGTCCAAGCGCGAGATGGATGGTGCCGCCGATCTTCTCATCAAAGAGCAGATTCTTCATATATTCCTTTATCCCATAGTTGCAGCCGATCCCAAACTCCCCGACCCTTTTCGCGCCATCAAGCGCGAGCATGGACTCAAGGAATTCCTGGTTCTTGTCAGCTTTGAATTCAATAATCTCACCATTTGAATATTTTAGCCAGATACCGCTGACTTCATTTCCATCACGGATAGCAGGATAAGTGAACGTGATCTCGCCTTCCATCGAATCCTCGACAGGACCATAGAACACCTCGCCGCTAGGCATGTTCCGTCTGCCATCTGACACAGCACCCCCACGGCCGGACAGACTGAATGAAAGATCAGTCTTCCCAGGGACATATATCCTTACTAAAGAAGCATCATCGAATGCGTCCTTGACTTTCTCCATCTTTTGCGAGAACTTCACCCAGTCGATGTTCGTCGCAGAGAAGATCACGTCGCTGTATTTCTCAAAAGACATGCCTGCGGTCGCGGCAGAGCCGACAGATGGATAGCCGACGACACACCATCTCTTTCCCGGGTTCTGCTTCCCATCACCGACCACGATATCGCTTATCGGTCGATATGCCTTGTTGTCTTTTGCAAGCCGGTCAGTATCTACGCCTTCAAGATATTTTGGATTCTCTGCGTAGCTGACACTTATGACGACATCTGCCTCACGCGCCTGCTCCAGAAGATAAGATGGAGTCTTGTCAAGCAGCCCTATATCTCCATTCAGGAGAAAATACCGCTTGACATCTGGGTCTCGTATCTGCAAGACCGGTCTTGCTTTCCTGTCGACCACATTCCTCGCGATCTCAGCGATGAAATCACACACACCGATCTCGCCTTTTATCACGACAAAATCTCCTGGCTTCACTGAAGTAGAATAATCGACCACTATCTTCGCTAGTTCCTTTGCACGTTCATCCATATAGATCCCTCCAGAAGACATTCAATCCAGACACATTTATAATTCTTAGCATCACAGAAGCTCATTGAACAGATCAAGATAATCTTCCATGTGACGCGTGATCAAAAAATTCCTGCGCACATGATCTTTTCCTGCCTCGCCGATCTTCCTGCCAAGCGATGGATTCTTTAGGATATGTTTGATGCGCGCTGCGCATTCTTCGACACTTCTGACTAAGAACCCAGTCTCACCTTCATTGATCTGGAGCGGGATACCGCCGACATCACCGCCGATCACAGGCGTCGCTTTCCAGAGCGCCTCAGACACAGTCAGGCCAAAACCCTCGCGTGTGGATTTCTGCAGTACGACAGAAGATATAGTCTGGAGGGTATTCGCAAGCAAATCATTGTCATAAGTAATTATTGTTATATCTGGGTCATCAGACACAGACTTTCTGACCTCATCAAGTATTGCGGTGCCTTCAGGATCATCGATAGATGTGTTTCCCATCAGTATCAGTCTGCAAGGCATCTCTTTCTTCGCCAATCGATACGCATCGATGACGCCAAGCGGGTCCTTCCATTTATCGAACCTTGATATTTGCGTGACAAGCGGAAGATCCGTAGGCACTTGATACCTCTTTAGCAATAGGTCAATCAAAACTGGCGAGAGCTCTTTGTTTTTTTCAGTCAGAGGATCGATCGAAGGCGGTATTATCACTTCAGGAATGATGCCGATAGAGTAAGTGGGCATTGATATGATCATCTTATCATATTTCACGATATATTTTTTGAGAAAATCCAAAAGACCAGGGTTAGGTCTTGTAAGATCCACATGGCATCGCCAGATCCAAGGACACTTCTTCTCGCAAAGACTGATCAATGCTGCAGGCTGGGCGTCATGGATGACAACAAGATCATAAGAAGAGAAGTCTATCGTCTGCTTCTTCAGATTATCAAGATATATACTGCGATGCTCAGCTGTGAAAGGCTTCATCTCACCCTGGAGCATGTTATGGAAATCTTTTGTGATATCGAAGAACCCTTCATCGCCAGAGATCACTTCCCAGTCCATCTCGATCCCAAGAGAATGGAACAATGGGATCATATTGTTGAGGATCTCTGCGACACCCCCACCTGATTTAGTGGAATTGACGTGGAGGATCCTCTTACCTTTTATCTTCTCTGCCTTCTTCTTCAATCTCGCGATTGTCTCGCTTCCGACTATCTGCGCATATTGGGTTATGTCCTTTCGTTCCATGATAATTCGGTCTATGTCAATTAATATTTATATCTTTACATGGAACTGCTTAAGTGTCGCTCTCAACTTCACAGATCCCGCTTTGCATCAGATACGATCACCTGAAGATGTTTTCCTTCGATGAATTGTATCTTCATCTTCGCTGTGCGCTTGTAGTCTAGATCTGTGTGCGTCGCCACGCTGAAATTCCCTTTCTGATTCTCAAGCACGACAGACTCGACAGGCGATGCATAGACAATATCAAGATCTCCGTCGCCATCGATATCTTTGAGTTTTAGCTCAGAGCACATGTATTTATCAGCTTTCTGTGACCGTGCGGTGTATATATTCTTCACAAGCGTAAATAATTTGCATTCTCTTTTCTCGCCTTCTGAATCATCACCACAGTCGCCTGCTTTCACAGTCACTTCATCTATCCTGCCACTATGAGAGATATAATGCCTGGTCTTTCCAGTCACTTTTCCCCATGCATGTGTCAGGGCAGGATACTTCGAGAAATAGTGGATTCCGCATCTCTGCTGTTCAAAGTGCTCTGTCTGTCCTCCTTTGTTCTTCGCTTCTGCATATGATGGAAGCAGCATAGCGCATGCAAGTATTATCTTAGTCAGTCTCATCAAAAATCACCCAAAATATCTAAATTATGCTGGCATTTATATGCTTTAGTACCAAAAAGTGACTCGTTCACCACTTTTTAAGGACAGAAAAGCTTATAAACCTCCATCTAATTCCATCGGCATGGCTATAGATGACATCCGACCTGAACTTAGAGATCGGTTAAGGCAGATATATAACAGTCACAGAAGCGACCCAGTTATCACAGATCTTCCTTCTGATGTAGAAGAAGAGTTGTTCTATCATATGCTAGGACCAAAGAAACGGCGTGCCCATGATTTCCAGGAAGTCAAATGGGATGTCTCATGCCATTATGCCGGTTTCTTCTCAAAGGATCTTGATGTAGATTTTATGATCCTTGAAAATGAAGGCTTCCAAAAAGCGTCAATTGATTATCTTGATGCGTATCTCTCAGCAGTATACATGCGTATCATCCCGCTTGATCTTAAGCAAAGACTTACTCTTTCGGAATACAAGAATCGGGAGATCTGTATGGAACCAACATTTAAAGGATGGCGGCTCGATGAAGATATCTTCGGCGATGTAGTACCTAAGACTCCGCTTGGATTCTATGATCCGCTGCTTGATAGGGTAGTGCTTCGTCAGATGGTACCTGAGAAGATGATTGAAGTCGCGCTCCATGAGCTGCTCCATCGTGAATGCAGCATCGATTCTGCGAACGAATCAGATCCACAGAAGAGATGGATACGAAAACATCTAAGGGATGAATGGCAAGAGAACATCGCAAAAGTCCTCTCTCCTGCATTGCATCTGATAGCAAGACCATGTGAGAACGAAGCGACTTTATCTGAGTATTCATCAGTAGATGAATTTCGTGCGACGTATTATGCCGCATTCAGGATGGCATTTGAAAGTCATGCCGCACTTGGATACTTGCGCAGTGATGACCATGTCAATAGCTTAAAAGAGAAAGTCATCAAAGATTTCAAGGCCATGCTTGGCTAGAAATGTCCAAAACATCTCTCTCCTGTGAATACCATCGCTATCCCATGTTCATTGCATGCTTCTATCACTTCTGCGTCACGTAACGAGCCACCTGGTTGTATCACAGCGGTCACACCTTCTTTTGCTAAAGTGTCGATGGAATCCCTAAATGGGAAGAATCCATCGCTCGCGACGATCGATCCTTTAAGCATGGCAGGGTGTTTTGCATTCGCTTTCGCGATCGCTCGCTCGATAGCGCCGACTCGTTCCTGTTCGCCGGTCCCGACCGCTATAGTCTTTTTATCTTTCACAAAGACGATGCCATTGCTCCGCACGCCGATATTGACATACCATGCGAACAGGAGATCTACATATTCCTGTGAAGTCGGTATACGTCCGATCCGAATAGTATTTCCATCCTTGTCTTTTGCCTCTGGCAGTATCAGATCATCTTTTGTCTTCATCGAGCAAAGGTAGGGCATCTGAAGCGCGATGCATCCATTGCCTATCTTCTTCATCTCAACATATCCGGAAGTGTCATCGCCTGCGAACCTTGGTATCTTTCCGACGAAATCAAGCTTGACCACGCGGAGATTCTTCTTCTTTTCAAATTCAGAAAGCACATCCAAAGAGAAATCAGGCGCGACAACGACCTCCACAAAAGTGGTGTTTATCTCTTCAGCAGTCTTAATATCCACATCCCTGTTGAACACCACGACTGAACCGAACGCAGAGCGCGCATCTGAATCTCTTGCGTTGATATAAGCTGTCTTCAGATCATCATCTATAGAGACGCCGCTAGGATTCAGATGTTTCATCACAGCGCAGGCAGGATCATCAAAGAATTTAAGGATATTTATCGCGTGATGGATGTCTGCTATATTTGTAAAAGACATGCCGTTCTTTCCTGTCTTCAATTCTTCCATCTCGCCAAAGAAGCAACCGCCGCCCTTTGGTCTGTAGAATGCGGCAGGCTGATTAGGATTGTCTCCATAACGGAGATCTGACACTTTCTCATATTCCACGCCATTTATGAATAGCATATCATTGAAATCGTCTATGTTCCTATTGGAATAGATCTTCTTTATGTCCGGCATTCATCTCACCCTCTGCATGAATTCTTTTATCGCTCTGTTATAATATTCGACTCTTTCAAATGCCTTGATGGACATCTGGAATCTTGTCTTCTTGCTTATCTCTCCTGAGTTTTCTTTGAGTTCATCGATGATCTTCTCGTAATCATCGACATCAGTCACCACACACACCCTGCCAAAATTCTTCGCTGCGCTCCTTATCATCGACGGCCCGCCGATATCTATGTTCCTGCGTGCGATCTCCAGGTCTGCGCCGTCTCTGACAACTTCCTCGAATGGATACAGGTTGCACACAACAAGGTCGATAGGTTCGATGCCATGCTCTTCCATATACGAAACCTGGTCATCATCAGATATATCACCAAGCAATCCGCCGTGTATCATCGGATGAAGCGTCTTCACAAGTCCGTCAGGCATCTCAGGATAACCTGTGTATTCTGAGACATCAGTCACATCAAATCCAAGCTCTCGTATCTTCTTCGCAGTTCCGCCTGAAGATATTATCTTTATCTTCGGATTAACTCTTCTAAGTCCACTGACCAGAAAATCTAGTTTCTGTTTATCCGACACGCTTATTAACACAGTCTTTAGCATAGTCTCACCTTGTCTGCTATATGATTTATCGCAAGAGGGTAAACTTGATGTTCTATAGACAGTCCTCTTGATTTGAAATCATCGAATGTATCTGTTTCCAGTATCGGCACTTTTGCCTGCAGGATGACTTGGCCTGTGTCTATACCACCGTCGACAAAATGCACAGTTATCCCTGAGAACTCTTCTTTTGCCCTGAACGCGTCCTCATATGCGTGCGCGCCAGGATATTTCGGAAGGAGCGCAGGATGGATGTTTATTATCTTTGAATGCTTAAGTCTCGCATCATAGAACTTATCGATAAAACCAGGAGTGAATATCCGCATGTACCCGGCAAGCGCGATGAAATCGAAATCGAATCTATCAAGCTCTTTTAGTATCGCTTCTTCATGCTTTTCACGTGTCCTGAACTCTCTATTTGGCAGCACTATCACTGGTATGCCATGGTTCTTCGCTCTTTGTATAGAATGCGCAGAAGGATCATTGCAGACAAAGACAGAGACAGATGCGTCGATAGTCTCATCCGCACAGCCATCTATAATCACTTGAAGATTGCTACCCCCACCAGATGCGAAGACCGCAAGTTTTATCTTCGGCTGCATATAAAAGTTACGTCAAAGGTGGTTAATAAATCCTTTGTCTCATCAGAAAAGATCATCTTCTGTGATTCTTTTCGATAGTGCCACTTTGATCTTTCGTTTGGCTTTCTCTTCGATCTGCCGCACTCTCTCTCTTGTGACTCCAAGGTCCTTTCCGACCTCTTCAAGTGTCTTTGGTTTTTTCCCATAAAAGCCGAATCGTTCTGCAAGAATGGTTCTTTCTCTTTCTGTAAGTCTTTTCTCGATCACAGAATTAAGAAGGTCTGTCATCTCTGCCCTATGCACTTCATCTTCTACAACCATCGGATCGCCTTTCATGATGTACTCCTGAAGTTCTACCCCTTCTGCGGATCGTGGGGATGCATTCAAGCTAATATAATTGTCTCTTGCGGCGTTGAAAAGATAATTGATAGATCCTTTTAGGCTTTCACTTGTGAAAAGTTCTGCCGCGATCTCTTTCCTTGTCTCATCAGTATCACCAGCGTAGGAGACTGCTTTTATCACAGTCTCAAGATTGCGTACAGACACCCTGACTAGCTTGTCATAGCATGAATGGCGGTACATCGCATGCGCGACCTCTGGACCGATGAATGTAGTGACCGCCCCTTTCTCTGGGTCATAGTTCTTCATCTTGTCAAGCACAGCGATGACCCCGATAGATACAAGCTCATCCAGATCATCGATCTTTGTGTTTACCTTTAGGACTTGTCCCTGAGGCATCCTGTATCCTCTTGTGGTAAGACGTATCGCTATAGAATATATCCATCTTGCGCTGTAGAGGACAATCTCATTTCCTAACATTTCTAGTTTAGTCTGCTTATCTGAGAGATCCTTGTCATGGATCGCAGTATGATACTGTCTGCCTAGCTCGTTGAGATGCATTGGGTCTACTGGAAAATTATATGTCATTTTTGCGGATCGACAGACAGAATAAAACCTGGGTTTATATTACTTCCTTTTAGCAGCCCTGACAAGTTCCTTAAAGAGGCTTGAGAAACCAGCATAATCGTCAACCAGCGATTCCGGATGGAACTGCACACCATGCACAAAAGAATGCTTTGTCGATTCGATAGACTCGATGCAGCCGTCAGATGAATGGGATGTCGCGATTAGTCCCTTGCCAAGCTTCTTTATCGCCTGGCAGTGATGGCTGTTGACTATCACATTTTTTTTCCGAAACACATTATACATGAAAGATGGCTTTGTGATCTCTATTGGATGGGTCGCTTTTGTATAGAACTCTCGTTGATTATGCTTCACTTCACTATGCGTGATATCTATATCAAGACTTCCACCGAGCGCCTCGTTTATGGTCTGATGGCCAAGACATATGCCGAATATCGGCATGTCTTTTTTCAATGCATACTTCATTAGATCCATCGAGAAGTGCATCCTGTCTGGGTTAGGCCTATAGAATGATGTGCCAATTGTCGATCTTCCTTTACCGATCAGGATGTCATATCCTCCGCCAGAAAACAACAGCCCGTCGACAAGCTCAGCAAGCTCTTTTATCATCTTCTTATCACGTATCGTCGGAAGAAGCACTGGCACACCGCCCGCTTTCGCGACAGCGTCGACATACCATTTGTTTATAGCATGGTAGACCAGTTTATGTTCGTCAGAGCATCTCTGCCCAAGACCCCAGTCATACTTGCATGTTATACCTATGATCGGCTTCATCTTGAAGTAGAACCAAATCCTCCACGTGATCTGTCGCCCATATCATCGACTTCTTCAAAGTCGAACCTGTCGATGCGTGTGAAGACTCCTTGCGCTATCTTTTCGCCTTTCTCCACCTTCACAGGCTTATCTGTGAAATTATATACTTGGATTTTGAGTTCATCTTCGTTGCCGCAATAATCCTGGTCGATGATACCTATACCATGCGGTTTTAGAAGCCCTTTCTTCTTCGGTGTGCTGCTACGTAGCGCAAGAACAAGCATGTATCCATCAGGCGTGTCAACAATGACATTTCCCGGGATTAGGGCTAGCGAACCAGGCTTTATCATCATGTCTTCTCTGCATAGCAGATCGAATGCGACAGACCCTTCTGTCTCATATACTGGCAATGGAAGTGATTTGTCTATCCTCTTTATCTTGACTTTCATACCTGATTCAATGAGGGTCTCCGATTTATAAATATTATTGAGAACTTGCCGGTTTAATACGAGGAGATACTGAAAGTATTTCCTGTACAGAAAATGCATGCATTTTCTTGTACCACACCCTTTAGGGTCGTGGATAGGATTCGCTTATATATCTACTGAACAAATTTTTGTTATTGACCGAAACTCTAATATATTCTGGTGGAATCCATGTTTTTGAAATGATGCCTATGCTTATTGAACCTGAACCCCTTGAAACCAGGAAATTCCTTCATCCATCTCAAATATTGGATAACCGTGAACCTGGGGATTATTCTGTTCTATATTGGAAAAAGAATTCATTTTTGGTGAAAACAGAGAATTTGCCTGACGAAGAGGATCAATATGAATACATGACACTTTCACATCCATTTGAAACAGAATACATCGATCCACTTGATGAGATTGTAGAAGCGATATCAAATATCTCTTTTAAGATAAATTTCAATCATATGCCAAAGCATTATGTCTCAAGATTTGAGCTGACATCTTGGGGTGAAGTCAGCAATATATCATTATGGCAAAAGCCACTTGAAAAAGAACATTATGAAAAAAGACTCAGACGGTTCAGAAATTCAGGGTATTCATATCGACAGCTTGAAGAATCAGATCTTCCTCAAATACAATGGTTATTACAAAAATGGGTTGACAATAAGCAAAAAATGTGCCTGGATTCATTAGAAAAAATCATGTCTGAACATAAAATAAATTCCATTGAAACACTTATCAATGAAAAATTGTTCACAGAGAATGTAAATGATTCAAATAAATGGGACAGATTCAATCTTGCAATGACAACATTTGTGGCTTTATATTATGAATCAATGTTGTATGATCCCAGATATCATAATGGACAAGCCCGAATGCGTTGTGAAGAAATCGAGGCAAGATTAAATGCTATTGTGAAAGAACACGATCTTACTCTTGCTATGCACAAAAGCCACGTAGAATTATCTGGGCGCATGAACCAACCATTGACTAGATTCTATGGGGCTTTTCTCGATGGTGAATTGATGGCTTATGTCGAAACTGAAGGAAACAATCACACGCAATGCTTCAATTCTCGCGCGTCGTATCTAGTCAATTCCAAGTCTCCACAAGAGTTTCTTGATCTATGTATCGCAAGAGATTTTGTGATGCAAGGAGTTCCAATATTCCATCGTGGCTATGTCCACGATCGTCAAGGTGCTCCAGGGCTTTGTGAATATAAAAAAAAATTTGGTCCGATGAATGCACAGATTGATATTAATCTCATTGATGTTCGTTGCAGGTTTGGACCAGGGATAATGTATGCAAAATAAAATTTTCCTAATCTCTGAACAATGCACCAGCGATCTCTTCATCAAGCCCACTGAACTGAGCGAGCCATTCTTTTCTCTCCTTCCGAAGCTTATCCACCCGAGAAGCATATTCTTTTTTTGGGAAATACAAAGCAGGGTCGAGTTTCTTTGGATCCACGCAAGGGACATCCTCTGCGATCAGGTAATTCCAATCAGGACACTTCTTCCATCTGATCCTGCCGCGCGCGATCTCGCGGATTATCGCAGCAGAGTCTTTGATAGTTATCTTATCTGTGTTCCCGACTGTCCCTGTGTTCAACAGGTAGCATTCCATGTCAGGGTTCTCCTTAAGGATCTTATAGAATTGGTTTCCCTCTTCATGAGGTGGACCGATGATGAACGGATTCGTCCCTACAACACGTTTCGACTGCCCGGCCTTTGATGGATCCCCTGCAGATGTCTCGATCGATTCACCAAGCATGAAAGCGGCCGCTCCCTGCGCAGGAGTCAGCTTCGTGACAGGTGGGATTATGTCTTCTCGTCGTGTTATGAATATTATTATATTCGCTTTCCGCAGATCCACAGAATCATCCGCCTGTTCGATGTCTCTTCTCCGGATTATGCCACGTCCGTTTGTCGTGAATTCATAGTCACAGAAATCTACCTTTCCATTCTCGCCCACATGGACATTCTCAAGGATCGCGTGCGGCATCGTGGCTGCGTGATAGAGCACAGTCTGATCTTCGTCAAGCCCTTCTGTCTTTATGAAAAAGCCATCCTCTGTTCCATAACAGAATCCATTGTCATCCATGAGCACCACATCATCCTGTCTGATCACGACACCTTCTGGATCTTCTAATCCAAAATCATGTACTGTGAGTGTTGTCTTGCCTGTGCCTGAAAGACCGAACAATATGACACCTTTTTCGATTATCTTTCCATCATCTCCTTTCACACGCACAAGCTTGCTTCCTGCATGGAGTCCAAGCCCCCCGCGTTGTTTCATGACATACATCGCCATACGGAGATGGGCTTTCTTGCATTCGCCGAAATAATCTGAACCAAGTATGAATGTCACTTTGTTCTTTGCGTCGACTATGATCTTTCGTTCTTTCCACTCAGGCACCTGGAGTACAGTCTGCTCCGCGACATGTTTCTCAGACAGATCGAATAGAGAGTTGTGCCACATGTAACCGATGCGCGCATAATCTTTTGTATAATAGGTTTTGCAATGTATCTTCATATCCGGATTGTCGCACATGGTGCGTTCTACGCAGATGAGTTCTTTTCCTTTCAGAAATGTAATGACTTCTTCGACGACTCTTTTTTGATCATCAGTGAGCGTCCCATCGATCGCGATCTCAGTGAACTTCGCGCTCCTGCTCCTTATCTTTGTCACATAGCGCGCGCTGCCGAATTCAGTTGTCGTCTCTTCATATCTCGCAAGATCTCTCAATGCGTCAGATGTCAGTCCTTTGATCATCGTCGCATTCAAAACTATCTTTTTCAATGCATCTGTTAGCATCAGATCACCTTCTTTCCATGGCACTTGCATCTGCAGCCACTTTCATATGTGCTGCTCTTGAATGATAGGCCTGCTTTTTCGCAGCCATCTTCGCAGAACACATCGCAATATCTCTGTGGTTCTGCATCGAAATCTCCTTTGATATCATATATCCATATCGAATACCCTACTTTCGCGATAGGTTCATAATCAAGTATCCAATCTATACAAGGCTGTTCTTCATTATAAATGTTCATCAGATTGTTCACGCTGATAGCATGGATCCCTTCCTGCGGAAAGCAATGCTCCTTCTGCCAATCTATGCCGTGAATTGTCGCGTTGTCGAATCCACTGTATCCAAGATATATCTGTTCTTCGATTCCATTTTTGTCAAGATATCTCTTCAATTCAGGTAATCCCTGTCCCCAATCAATATTCGAGTCGATCAGGTATTTGTGTCCGTTGTCAGACCTTATCGCTTCGTTGAAATATGAGATATAATGCGGGAATATCATGAGCGACGAGACCGCATACCAAATGCAGAGCAAAGGGATGACAAATTTCAATATCTTATCTTTATGATCAGCAAGTCTGCTGATCAGTATGAAGATGAATGGGTAGATCGGCATGATGTGTCTTATGCCGATATCGATCTTACCTGTCATGAAAAAGAACAGATACACTGCTATAGGGGCGAATAAGAAATAATCATCTTCTCTCTTCCTGTAGAATATAATCGATAATATGACCAACAACAATGTCGGGATCGGTGTCTTGAACAGGAACGCCAGAGGGAAATAATACCACCATCCATCTATCGAATGCATACCCATCAGATATTGCGCATGGCCAAAATCACTGGAATGCGCGACCACGAACTTCAGTCCCGCGATGTATCGTGGTGATTCTTTGATGCCATAAGTCAAAATCAGGACTGAGAACCCGATCGCGACGATAAGTATGAGTGCAGACGCGATCTTCCAAGTCTGTTTCGACCTGAAAAATGAGACTTTTGTCTTATGCTTCTTCAAAGCGAAGATGATTCCGATGATACCGAGTATACCTATCACATATAACCCTGTGAATTTCGCTGCGAGCGAAAGACCAAGAGAGATGCCCGTGTATATAAGATTCTTCCTGCTCTGATCATTTGTGTATCTCCAGAAAGAATAGACACTAAGCAGCATGAAAAGAGTGATCCCTGCATCAGTAGTCACATAATGCGAATGCGCGATCATCAAAGGAGAGAACGCGAACAGAAACAACGCAAGATAGCCTGCTCTTTTTGAGTGTAGCCCTTTTGCAAAAATGAATATGACAAATCCTATCAAAAGACCGATCAGGACGATAGGAAGCCGTGCCAAAAAAAGATTCCTTCCAAGATCTTCATTGTAAAGGAGAGCCTTTCCGACAGAATTCTGGTCCATCTGTCTCCAGTCAGCAGGCAGTTTCATGTCTGTGAAAAGCAATGGGACATCCGACATGAGTTTCACAAGCGGGGGATGCTCAGGGTTCAATCTGAAATCAAATTCAGTGATATAAGAATAGCTGGCAGCTATGTGTGCGAGCTCATCATTCGTGAGTCCTTCACGTGCCATGCTTGATACTGAGAACACAAGGAAAAGCAGAAGCAATCCTCCGACAATTATCTTTTCGTAGTCAGGTCTGTCCATATATCAGATACGGGATGCATGATTTAAAAATTTAGCTCTTGAAAAAAGCGTCACCACTTCTTAAGCTCTTCATGCACTCGTTCAGACCATCCTTTGACGATGTTCCATATCAATTCTCTAAAATGGTCTCGCTCAACAATTGTATATAAGAATATGTAGCCGCCGCCATCGAGATTCTCCTGTCTTCTCTTGATAACAGATTTCTCATGCAGGCGTTTCACTGATCTTTGTATCGTTGTCAGGTTAAGATCATGTTCATTTGAGAGTTGTTCTGTTGTATACCATATGTCACGGTTGTCCATGAAAAAATTCATCAGTTTGATATCTGATCTGGACAATCCAAGAGCACATTTTACTATCTCTGACAATTGGAATGTCTTACATGCGAAATCTATCATTTTTTTTCACCCTGGATTCTTTTGATGGATGGTAATAGGTACGCAGACAGCAATACTACCAGCCCGATGTATGACAATCTTCCTGGTAGCAGCAGCATCAATCCAAAACCGACTAGCATCAGAGCAATACCTTCTTTTGTACATAATGGACATCCTGGACCATTACATGTTAGGCCTTTCCGGATTTTTTTTGCTTTCATTGACCTATAATCTTGTCTATCTCATTCTTTAGGTCATCTTTTTCCATATAACCTATGATCCTGCCAATCTCGTTTCCGGATTGTGTAACGATAAGGCATGGTATGCCCTTTATATTATATTGCTGTGCGATATTCCCATAATCATCGACATTTAGCTTCGCAAATTTGATTTTGCCATAAAAATCATTTGCGACATCTTCAAATACAGGCCCCATCATCTTGCATGGCCCGCACCATTCTGCCCAAAAGTCGATTATCACAGGTAATCCTGATTTTTTCACTTCTTTGTCAAAGTTCATATCATCTAATCTTGTGACTGTCATAATACTCACCTCGCAGTACTTCTTAATTTGTGAAGTAGTATTTAAATTCTTTTTAATACTGCATAAATCAGCAAAAAAAAAGAAGTAATGAAAATATCAGATCTCGACAAGCATCCTTACATCTTTCATTATGCGCTCGTATTCCTTAAGAGTTATCTCTCCTTCCACAAGCCGCCAGTTCAGATGCTTTATGTAGCGTGTGGTCGCAGTAAGGACATCTGTCTCTGTTATCAGACCGATGAGTTTTTCATTATCTACGATCGCGAGTCGTCTGATCTTGTTTTTTCTCATGATGTTTCCTGCATTGATTATATCTGTATCAGGTCCTATGCTCAGGACTGGTGTGCTCATAACATCATTCACAGATGAAGAATGCGGATCGAGATTTTTCAGGATGACTTTCCGAATCACATCTCTTTCAGTAAGCACACCGACAGGCCTGCCATCGTCCGTGATGAGGACACAGCTGATGCCTTTTCGTCCCATCTTCTCGATAGCTTTGTATAATGATGCATTTATCTTGAATGTCTCAACAGAACGTGTCATAATACCGCCCACGGCAATGCTGTTTGTAGCACTTTTTTTGGATTCTTTCTCGGCCATGGAAAATCACCTCAGTTTTTATGTAGTTAATAACATATATTTTAGTAGATAAACGCCTTAACGTTTATTTAAATTTTGTGTTCTTTGATGATTAATGTTTAGTCACATAAGTGGGTAACATTTCTTCATCTTTATATATAATCGAAGAACCC
>Ga0066640_10000044_pt1 | contig 55354 bp, 50 predicted proteins | sample CryGeyCG2114_020_2_FD_59505 | JGI IMG/M metagenome (GOLD analysis project Ga0066640, IMG submission 59505) | Groundwater microbial communities from aquifer - Crystal Geyser CG11_big_fil_rev_8/21/14_0.20 | ecosystem: Environmental > Aquatic > Deep subsurface > Groundwater | place: USA: Utah... | reverse complement strand
CTTCCTGAAGTGGAGAGGGCAAAGTCTTGAGTTATTATAGAAGTAGACGTCGCCTGTACTCTAACCGGCTGAGACAATCCGATAAACTCCGTGGTGGTCGCGCCACTTGCGTCACTTACTCTTTGGGCGGCATCGGTGGCGTGTCCTAGGTATGGATCAAGCGAAAGATGGAACTCCGAACCCCCACCGAAATTGTTGGTGAGGAATTGACTTCCCACAGGAATATTGCTGAAGGAATACACTCCACCCGCAACAGTCTCGGTGGAAAGGCGTCCCGTCTGTGGAGAATCTAGGTAAACGTTCGCTCCCACAATCACTCCCCCATTCCCCGTTAGTGCACCTCGTATTGTGGTGGTCGCGCCTCCGCCTACCGAACCTCCCGTGATGTAGACCGGATTTGAGCTAAAGCTTTCAAGAAGTGCTCCCGAAGCATCTTTGGATTTTATATCAAGTGAATAACCGGAGCTATCAATTGACTTTGGAATTGAAGGGTTTTTGATATCAGCAAGTCCAAACTTAAGGAAGTCATGCGTATCTCCATTTTCCGATCTCGTGGCACTGTCCAGTGTGAGAGTGAGTGTGCGAGATGTTGTGTTTTTGGCTAATGTTTTTATCCCCACCGTACCTGTCCCCGGACCGTTTATGTCCGCGTTCTGACTGTTTAGGAACGGGTCTTTTGTGGAGGATGTAGCGACTGAGTTCAGTGCGAAGTCAGATCCAGATGGGAAGGTAATGGTTATAGTTCCGTTTGCCGGTATTTGCTTTTCAAGTGGCAGTTCAAATATATAGGTGGAGGAGGCAGAAATAAAGCTGTTTAGTGGGCGCGCCGATACCGCGGGCATAAAGCCGATACCGCTTGCGGAGAAGTCTTTCTGGTCCCCAAAGGTTGAGCCACTGAACCCACCCGAAGAGAAGCTGGCACCCGCGTCTTGATAGCCCTCTACAGTGGCTGTAAACGAACCCGTCGTCATCTTATTGTTTGACAGATCTCGTATATTGGTGGCTGTAATTGTGAAGCTTTGCCCTTGTGTTAGCTTCACGCCTTCTATCCTCGCTTCTCTTACCGCCGAGTCGTAGCGCATGGTTTGACCAGCGAGAGAAGACAGGGATACAGCCGAACCTCCGACCGTTAGCGAGTAGTTTGACAAACTTGTAGCGTCTGTCTCTTTGACAGCTTCATTGTATCTAATCACTATCTCATAGTCAGTTGCTCTGGCGGATTGGATTTCGGGAGCGCTACTGTCTGAATTTGAAGCTTCGGTTGTCCATGAGTATGTCTTATCGCTACCAAGTGCTACTCCGGAAATATTTTTTAGCGATGCTCCCACCAATGTTAGGGTTATGGTCTTGTTTAGAGGTAGCACGGTACTTGGGACAAACCTACCCTCTTTTTGGATAGGGCTGTATTCCACCTTGCCGGGCAGTACCCCACTACCTACGGCTGTCAAGATTACGGACCCACTCGTAGCAGTACTGGAGTCCATGGCATCGTCAAAGGTGAATATAAAGTCTACAGTGTTTGCAAGGATAGTAGTACCATTGGTGGGAAGAACACCTATTACCGTGGGTGCGCTGGTATCACTTGACACACCTGTTCTGAACTTGGATGTGTACGGATTTGCCGTAATATTGTCATTATTCTGCACACCACTTGTTACAGTGATTATATACTCCGTATCAGAAGCAAGAGTTCCTCCGATAGTTGCGGTCATCAATGCTTTGCCAGTAGAGGTGCCCAGACTAAAGTTTGAGAGCGCGATTGACACTCCGGCAGAGGAAGTGAGAGTGATATTACTGCTACTCAATGTAGAGAGCTTCATGTCAGTCTGACTAAACTCCACTTCAATGCCACTTACATTTCTCGGCACATTTTGACTTCCCGAAAATGGACTTGTGCCTATGACGAACGGTTGGGTCTGATTGGTCTGCGTAAAACCCGCCGCGCCGGTCGTAAAGCTTACTTGGTATGGCTGATTTCCCTCTTGAAACTGATTTTGGTCCAAAACATTGCCCGCGAAGTCATAGACAGCGCTTGCGACTGTGAATGTGTAGACCGTAGAAGGAGAGAGGCTAGAGGTTAGCATACATCTCGCTTGCGGATCTGAATTTGCGTTATAGGTTACGCTTGTGCAAAGATTGGTTGCCGAACCGGCGGCGGTTAGAGTAACGGTCGTGGTTGCGGAATTTGACGAGATGGTGTTTGCATTTACGGGTTCAGAAAACGAGAAACCTATGTCATTGCGATCAAGCGGGACATTGGTGTCTCCATTTCTGGGAAATGCGTCCAAGACAGATGGTGGGCTCTGATCTCCACCTCCACCACCACCTCCGCCACCTTCATTGCCACTAAATGGAAATTCCTCCGGCGAATTGGAGTTTTGGATAAAAGGACTGGTCTGAATCACAAACTCAACGGCATTACCTGCTGTCGTTGACGCGTATGAATTTCCCTTGAAAGCATCCGCTCCGCTTGAATTCTGATTCATGGTTTCCGCTGTCGCCTCTTCGTTTGCTTTGCGTTCCAGAGATACTCCCACTGCAAAGTCCGCGTTGCCTGTGGGATTGAAGCAGAGTGTTGCCTTACAGTTTGCGCTTGGTTGACCATCATATCCTAATAAGTCGGCGGCGCTTGATGTGGCGTTGGTCAGAGTCGTTGAGGTAGCCAAAGAGATGGCGGCGTTTAGCACGAGCGATTTCCCAGTACTGGCATCATAAGTGGCGTCAGGCTCCGTACTTCCCGAATAAAAGTTCTGTGCCGCCAGCAAGAAATAAGCAAATCTTGGAATGATCGTCTTATCATAGGTGATTGTCTTTTTCTGGGCGCCACCTAGGGCATCCATAATGTAGAGTGAGAGTGGAAGCTTTGAAAGATCTACCGCGTACTCGCTTTTGTTGTATATTTCTATAAATTCATCAAAAGGAGCTCCGACACCGCCATGCAGAATCTCTGATATGAGAAGTGGTGCCGACTGCGAAAGTACAACCTTATTCATGGGCACAAGCGCGCTTCCTATGCCGAGAGGGGTACCGCCTGTCGTGGACGCATAACTGGCATCCATGGTGATATCAAAAGCGTTGCCGTTTATGATATTTGTTGTCGCGGAAGTGGAAGCAACTATGTAAAATTCTGTGTCTGTATCACCGACTGGGACATAATCACCAAGACTGAGAGAAAGTAGCGTGGAGGTGGCCGGGTTTGCGGTATAAGAAGCGGCAATGAAAGTATCAGCACCGAACTGGAAGTCATGCTTGTTGTTGCTCTCGCGATAGATAGCGATACCATCTATCTGAGTGAGAGTGTCCATGGTGGAAGAGGCACGCAAATAGACGCCCACCTTATCCAGCGCGGTAGCGCCATCTCCGCGCAGACGAAACTTTGCAAGCGTGATGATGGACCCACCACCCGCTTCAGATTGTCCATAGTATCCCAAAATAGGCGGACCGGACTCGGTAATGGCAGCGGACGCTGACTGTGGAAGCGCCACCACCGTTAATAATGCGACAACAAACGAAAAAACCACCGCTAAAACCGGCTTTATGCTTTGCATATTTATTACTCCTCTAATGTTAGAACTCATTCACCTTGATAAATGTTGCGAACGATTTTATTAAAATTTGGCAAAATATATTGCTCGGAATCATTATACATCCTTTCCTCAATCTACCCCCCCACTTATCCACAGCAAACACCGCCCACGACTTCAACCTTTTATACTACACAAGACTCCCTTGTGCACAAGGGAGTCTTGTGTGCGCAGAGTCATCCAGAGACCAAGTCTGCCGATAGTGGGGTGGCGAATTTTATATCGCGAGTTGCGCTCTTTCCTAGTACTTCTTCGTAGTACTTGGGCTCCATGCCAGCTCCCGGACGGATGACACGAATGTTTTCCGCTGAGAAGACTTCGCCCTTCTTTATATCTTTGGACACAAAGATAGAGCGGCGCAAGTACTTGTAGTTTTCCTCCTCCTGCGATACCGTCCCGTAATGCACTTCCCCCATCGCTCCCTCCCTTATATCCGCGGATGTTGCCTTGCGTATCCCTTCCACCATTTTCTTAAAGTCTGTAGGGTCAAGCGAAAAGCGATCATCAAAGCTTCCCTTTCCGTATTCCGTAAGCAAGTGTTTCTCCACGATGGAAGCACCCGCAGCCACTGCCGCTATCGGATACTCTATCCCCATATTGTTGTCAGAGAAACCGGAAACCACGTCAAAACGTTCCGCTATATCGCGTATTGTGGCGAGATTCATGTTCTTCGCCTCTGGTTTGTCGGAATAGGTCGTAATGCAATGCAAAACGGCGAGCTCTTCGCAACCGGACTCTTTGAGTGTCTTCACCGAAAGCTCCACCTCGGGCAAGTTGGCAAGCCCGATAGACATGATAACCGGCTTTCCCGTCTTTGCCACCTTTTTCAAAAGCGGTATGTGGGTTGCTTCATAAGAAGCGATTTTGTAGCAAGACACATTCATTTCCTCCAAAAAATCAACTGCCGTCTCATCAAACGGAGTAGAGAAAAATAAGAGACCTAGCGATTCCGCAAGCGCCTTTAGCTTTGGTTGCCATTCCCACGGGGTGTACGCCTCGCCATAGAGGTCATAGAGCGACTTTCGCTTCCAAGTACCGGGGGTATCATCGCCACTTAGGAAAAACCACTTCTCTCTGGAATTCAGTGTCAAAGTGTCCGCCGTATACGTCTGGAGCTTGACAGCATCCGCGCCCGCTTCCGCCGCCGCCCTCACTATCCTCTCCGCCTCCTCGTAATCCTGTCTATGATTGCAAGACACCTCCGCGATCACAAAACACGGCTCCCCCTCCCCCGCCATCCTCCCCCCAATATTAATATGCCTCATAATATACTCTAATTTCGCGAAAATTCTACAACATCATGAATTAAGAAGCTCGTCATTGCGAGCGCGGGGCGCGAAGCAATCCAGACATAACGACATGGCAACGTGGTTTCTGGATTGCCTCGCATGCGCTCGCAATGACAATGGCATGATGAGTTCTGTGATTCAGAGTAAAACATGATACAGATTATTACAGGCGCCAATAATGCAGACCCTTTTGCCTTATCAATTCGCGAGACCCATCCAAGGCTCCTTTTAGGTCAAAAATAAGAGCACCCTTTCGCAACTTGTTTAAGATAGAATCAGGCGCTTCTGAAATTACTTGAGCGTGCGGTACTGCAAGGATATAAGCATCGATATCTGACAAATCTTTCGGGTTTGTATAACCAATATTATACTCGCATCGTATCTCATCTTCATCTGCCAAAGGATCCCAGATCATTGGTTGCAAACCATAAGCAACCAACTCGTTGTAGATGTCCACGACCCGCGAGTTGCGCATATCGGGGACGTTCTCCTTGAATGTGAGACCGGCAATAAGGACACGTGTTTTCGGAGAAAACATGGCTCGTGAGCCAAGCTCCCGCACTACTTGCCGCCCCACCCAAAGACCCATGTCGTTATTTATCCTTCTGCCGGCAAGTATAACCTCAGCGCTATGACCTAGCATTTCTGCCTTGTGGGTAAGATAGTAAGGATCCACGCCTATACAGTGACCGCCTACCAACCCCGGACGAAAAGGCATAAAGTTCCACTTTGTACCGGCGGCGCGTAGAACATCCAGAGTGTCAATATCTAAACGATGGAAAATATGCGAAAGCTCGTTCATCAAAGCAATATTTATATCGCGTTGCACATTCTCAATCACCTTCGCCGCTTCCGCCACTTTAATAGAAGATGCCTCATGGATACCAGCTTTGCAGATTCGGTTATACAAGGCGCTCACTCTCTCTAGTGTTGCGGTCGTATCGCCCGATACTATTTTGATCACCGTATCCACCGTATGCTCCTTATCCCCCGGGTTCATCCTCTCGGGCGAATAACCTACATTGAAGTCTACTTTCCACCTCATACCCGAAGCGTGCTCTATTGCTGGTACACATTCTTCTTCCGTAGCACCCGGATAGACGGTAGACTCAAATACCACGATAGTCCCCTTTTTCATGTTTTTCCCCACTATTTCTGACGCTCGTCTCAAGATAGTCAAATCCGGCTTTTTTGCCACGTCCACAGGGGTCGGCACCGCCACTATAATTATCGTACACTCACCAAGGAGAGTCGGGTCAGAAGTAAAGACAACCCGCGATTGCGCGATCTCCTCTCTTGAAACCTCACCCGTGCGATCGTACCCATTCAGAAGCTCGGCGATTCTCTTCTCATTTATATCAAAACCAACAACCGCAATACCGCTTCTAGCAAAAGCGACCGCAAGCGGTAAGCCCACGTACCCAAGCCCTACAACGGAAATCTTTGACATAATGAGGCAATGAGAATAACTAAGTGACTATAGCAAAAGTTACACGGATTTACAATTGATTTTTAAACTGGCATAGTATAGTCCTATGCTTTCGCCCAAAAACAAGGTGATACTTATCACCGGCGCTAGCCGCGGAATCGGCAAAGAGGATGCACTACTTTTGGCAACAGAAGGAGTGAGCCTCGCTCTTACCTACCACAAAGGCAAAAAAGAGGCGCTTCATGTTGCAAAACTCTGTAAAGAGAAGGGTGCTAAAGCGGTACTGATACTCCCTCTAAACATCACGAACAACTTGAGCATTAAAAAGACCATCAAACGTGTCGTCAAGCAATATGGTCATATTTCCGTACTTATCAATAACGCAGGTGTTATTTCATGGAAGCGTCTTCCCGATCAGAGTTTTGAAGAAATTGAAGTACAACTACGCGTTAATCTTGAGGGTCTCATGAAGGTGACCAAAGAGAGCCTCCCCTATGTGCGAGAAATGATTATCAATATGGCGAGCGCAGCCAGCCTAAGAGGCTATCCGACCATGATCAGCTATTGTGCTTCAAAGTGGGGCGTCAGAGGCTTTACACAGGCATTGGCAGAAGACTACCCCGAGCTCAAAGTCCATGATGTTATTTCAGGCGGTGTTGCAACACAGATGAAAAACTTTAAAGGCATCGAGCCTGCGGTCGTTGCCAGGGTTATCGTTGATTTTGTGAAAGGAACACACACGCAGTTATCTGGGACGGACATCAATGTTCGCGATTACGCGAGCTAATCCTTCCACCAATGCGTGAAACCATTTTTTTGTTCATGCAAGGTGAAGGCGCTTGCTTGCGCAATTTTTATTGAAGCCTCATTTGCGCTCTTTATCTGCGCTTTTATATGCTTTCCTTTCAGAAAAGGCTGTTCTATGGCCGCAATGACCATCTCTTTTCCCACTCCTTTCCCTCGCCACTCAGGAGCCACTGTCCACGATATTTCATAAGAATCTTCCGTCCCAGAAATCAAGTCAAAACGAACGGTGCCAACATCAATTCCGTCTTCATTGCAAGCTATCAACAACTTATGCTCAGGATTATTTATAACACTTTGAAACCATTGATTATGTTCCCGCACCTCTATGATATCTGTTTTAATAGAGTTTTTCCTACTCTGTTCATCATTTCGCCACCACAAAAGCAACTCCTCGTCTCCTGTTGTGGCGTCTCTGAATTTCATTTAGATTTAGATTTTTTGAAAATATACCTACCCTCTTCCATGGCTTTTGCCCCCTCTTTTTCACGTCTAATCACTTCCTTCATAAAATCACTTTTCCTTACTTCTTCTATAATGGATGTCCATTTTTGAGGATCGTGTTTTTCTAGAATATTCTCGGCCGAAATAAGTTCTATCTTACCAGTCTCCAAAGTACGAAGTGTTTCCATATACTTTATCATGGCATAAATCCTCGGCAGATGCCAATCATTTGACACTACTTTCATATTATCAAAATTTGGTAGATATTTCTCCGCAATCTTTACTAATTGGGCGTAAGTATTGTGAGACTCATTATCTAGAACAATTCTATTCTCAAGAACACCGCTTCTCACTAGATCATTTTTAATTGCCAGCGCGATAGTCATGTTGTCTGGAATAACATCGTCCATAACCCCCCTTCCGCCGGAGACTACGACCGTGCTTTCATTATCCAGACTGGCTAGTTGCAAAACTGCTGGAGTGCGAAAGTCCACCCGTCCACTACTTTGAAATTCCGGAGGAAAATCTGATCCCACCCATTTACCTCCATCTTCTACCAGAAAACCACCCAAGAAAACAATCGCCCTTTTTTCATCTTTCATATTTATCTCAACCTTGTTTATCCTCTTTGAGAGATTTTGCTAAACCCTCATTCCGTAATATCTTTGAGTTGATTGCCATGACATCTCTATTTTCAAGAAGAATATCGCAATAAGCTTCAAATGGAAGTTCATGACCATAATTCTCGATGAGAAATGACATTACCTTGAAATCTTCGGGGTTGTCCACCGTAAGTCGAAACCTTGACATGTCCTTCTCGTTTTCAACATTTGCCCTTTTAAATCGAGGGTCATTCCTTATGCCAAGCGTAACGTGCTCTCTTTCAGATCCCAACCTGGCCCTCTTCTCTGATTTTATGAGGGCGCCCCTCTTAAATACTTCAACATCTATGCCATCGGGGTAAGTTTCTTTCTCAATATTGCTCGCGTAGTCAACATCTTCACTTCTAAAGTGGGTAATAACCCTATCTACAACCAAAGGATCTAGAAGTGGGCAGTCACCGGTAATTCGGACGATAGTCTCATATTCTGAGTAATGAGACATGCAATCAATATAGCGCTTCAAAACGTCATCTTGGGAACCTCTATAGCACTCAACACCGTAATCTTTGCAAAAATCTAAGGTTGCATGGTCAGCTGATTCAACACTAGTGGCAACAACAATTTTGTCTACTTCTTTGGATTTCTTAAGCCTCTCTAGTAAATACCAAAGAATGGGTCTCCCTTTTACCTCCCTCAGTATCTTGCCGGGGAGTCTCGTAGAACTCATTCTCGCTTGCACTATTGCTAAAGTCATTTGATCAAATTTTATAATAACCAGCTTCTTTTATATGTGAAATCTGTTTGTATAATTCTCGTCTCCATGAACTGTCCCCATATACATACTCCTTTTTCATCGCAAAAGTAAGCCTGGCCAGTGCCTCATCCTTTATATAATAAGGTATCGACTCTAAATTGAGCTTATCCTCACAGCCAGCATTCCGGTAGTTTTCCAGGAAGAGAATGGTCAACTTTCTTACTGATTGCTCGTAATCTGAAATGCGACTCGAAACCACACACTGCCTAACAAGTCTATGGATTGCAAAGGACGTGGCTCTCATTTTTTCAAGATAACGCAAGGAGTCAAAATCTAGAATCGCAGTTATTTCCTTGCCATTGGTCAGAAGGTTGTGCGGATGCATATCATAGTGAACAAGACCCATTTCAGGTTTTGTTGGTTTTTTTTCTAGATTCTCCACAATTGTATCGTTTATAAATGGTACGGCGTCTAAAAATTCTTTATGGAATTGTACCTCCGGCTCTTCTTGTGCCTTCTTTCTTGCTCTCTCACGCAAATTCTCCCAAATATTAAGACCGCATGCTCTAAGATCCTTGCTCTCTTTTTGCATTACAAATTTACTACTACTAACCTTGTCATTTTGCTTCGCAATCGTGCAGTCAAGTAGTCCGATCTCTCTACCAGCGCTTGCAAGCTCTGTTTCTGAACCTTGAAAATGCTCACCATGTGAGAATTCAAACAAAATGTATGGCATGGAGTTATATATACTCACAAACATTCTTTCATTTGAGAATATTGGTCGAGGTACTTTTACTCCTGCACCTGATAGATTGTTCATAAGCACAGCCGTACCCTCAATCAATTTCAGGTTAGTCGTTTCTATATTTCTTCTTAATAGGTAAACTGATTCCGGCGTTACCACTTTGAAATTGTTACTGTTTAACTCAGATTCTTTTACTTGAGCTATGTCCACTATCTGATCTATTCCATAGAACATCGACAGGATACTACTAAGCTCTGTCCTTTTCATGCTGTCAACAGATTTGTACGATATCCGCCAATCGCTATGATTATTAGCTCCAAATATATCGTTATTAAGCATTATTGAATGTTACCAAGAAATCACAACTTATACAATTCCAGATTTAGATGCTAAAATAACTGCGATGGAAAAAGAAATAAAAGCGATAATTTTCGACTGGGGAGGAGTCTTTTGCTCCCCCGGCGAGCCGTTTTCTCATTCTGTGTTCATTAGAGATCTTTCATTAAGTTCGGACGAAATAGGTGCCCAAAACAGAGCGCTTCAAAATGATTACTACATGGGCAAGATTACCATGGATGATTTCTGGAAGACATTGATCAATAAGTACAACCTAACGGGGGTAACTATTGATGATCTGAGTAGAGCATACCTTGATTCCTACGCCACGTATCCAAGGATGTTTGAGCTTGCAAAGGAATTAAGGGGAAAATACAAAACCTTGTTGCTCTCAAATCTGACTTCCGAAATGATGAATGATATCAAGAGGAAACATAATGCAACAGGCTATTTTGATCATACAATTTTTTCAAATGAGGTCGGCATGATGAAACCTGACCCTGATATATTCACGTTGGCACTTGATATTTTGACATCACGACCAGAGGAGACCATCTTTATAGACGATTCTTCAATCAACACAAAAGTAGCCGAAGAAATGGGGATAAACACTATCTTGTTTAGTAGTATTCAAAGATTTGAAGAAGAAATGGAAAAAATCATCAAGCCGGCTTGCCCCTAGGCTTAATCATTGGACCTTCTAGCATTTTCCCAACTTTACCTTTACGTATTGCGTCTTTCATAAGTGAGAAAATGGAGTCAATTTCACGAGATATTTTTTTTACATGAGATTCGTTGTGACAATAGTTCATCAGAACAGAACAGTTGGTAAGTATGCCAGACTTGGCAGTCTCTTGGATAAACAGGCTCTTTAAAGCAAGATCGTCATCTCCTTCAACATTCTTGAATGTAAATACCGGATGAGGACCAAACCCCAACGCCTTTGTCGGAATACCGTAATGTTCGGCCAAAGAATTGTAGTTATTCATTAGCAAATCTCCTGTTTTCCATATTTTTTCCTGAACTTTGTTTCTCTGCATGAATTCCAGTGTAGCCATGGCGGCTGCCACACCAGAAAGGAATCCAGCGTAGGTGAATGAGCAGAAAACATCGGTTCTTTCGAGCACTCTCATTATTTCACGCTTACCTCCCAAAACGGAAAGGGGTTCTCCGTTAGATACAGCTTTTCCATAGCAAACGAGATCAGGTCTAACATTGAAGTACTCGGCCGCGCCTCCGATTGAAAGACGGAAGCCCGTTACTAGCTCGTCAAAAACAAGGATTGCCTTGTGCTTGGTAGCCAGTCGTCTTACACCCTCTAGAAATCCTTTATTAGGCATCGTGGAACTAACCGGCTCTAAAATAACAGCCGCTATCTGGTCATTATATTCATCTAATATTTTTTCCAAGCTTTCAAGATCGTTATACTTAAACTCATGAGTCAAATTTTTCACTGACTGTGGTACGCCCGCACTCCTTAGAGGGTTGCTGGCTATTGTCCAGTCCGGCCAGCCATGATATCCGCACTTTGCTATATGGTCTCTTCCTGTATATGCCCTCGCTACTCTGATTGCCGCGGTTGTAACATCAGAACCATTAAGACCGAACCGCACCATGTCAACGTGTGGTAGCAACTCTACCAGCTTTTCTGCAAGTCTAATTTCAGGTTCACCCGGAAGGGAAAAAATGGTCCCGAGCTTGCGTTGTTTCCTTATAGCTTCTTCAACATCAGGATGGCGGTAACCCAGAATTATGGCTCCGAGGGAGGACGCCAAGTCTATATACTTATTACCATCTACGTCAAAAACATAACAGCCATTGGCCCTTTCCAAGCAAAAGGGTGAGACTCCCCTCACAAACTGATCAGGCGCCTTACTCATCGTCTGGGAAGCCCTGGGGATTACCATAAGAGCCCTTCCGAGTAGTTCCTTATTCCGAGTCATGTTTTTATTCATATTGAAACACAAATTTTCTTTATCTCTCTTAAAACATTAAATGTTTTTCTGGCATCAGCAAGACTTTGTGGATTATCATCTGTTTCCCCAACGACTAAACTCATAAAGGCTTCAATTTCTTTCAGGTACATGGCGTTCCTCATCTCCTCCTTACTTAAGTTTGGGTAGATCTCAATCACTTCTTCTTTTCCAGTCTCACTATAGCATTCTACCGTACCTTTAACAAAATCCCAGATAACAGCACCTGATGTTAAATTTATTTCAACACGATGCCTTTTGGGTTTGCCGAAATAGTCAAGGCAGACAGAAGAAACGACCATATTTTGATGCACCAAAGTTGCCGCTATGAAGTCTTCTGTTTCGATTTCAAGATTACTCAACCTGCCGATAAAACCAGACGAAGAAACTACATCTCCGAATAGAAAACGCAAGTAGTCAATGATATGTGAGCCCGAATCAAACAAAACCCCTCCTCCTTCTTCTTTTTTGGCAACATAAGTGTCTCTATAATCAACCCCAGGACGCGATGCTGAAACATCTTGCCCCATATTCACTTTACATGTAAGAGGTTTCCCGAACTTACCTGACCTAATAAGTTCCGAAGTTTTCAAAAAGCCATCATGAAAGCGATAGTTGCACGCCACCATGGCTAATGTATTGTTAAAGGAACAAACATCAATTAGTTTGTCGATTCCAACTTCGTCTTTAGATAGCGGTTTCTCTATAAAAAGATGCAACCCAGCTTCCGCGCACAGGATGGCGGTTTTCACATGCTCACTAGTCGGATTGCAGATAAAGGCAATGTCAAATTCTTCCAAAGTTTGACGATCTAGAATCTCGACTCTCGGCACATCCTCGAAGATATTTTCATCGGCGATATCATAGACGAAAACATCACTATGCCCCAGAGATTTTAGGTTTTTGTAATGGCGCTGACCAATAGAGCCCATGCCAACGATTAGGATTTTTTTATTCTCATTATCGGTCATTTCTTTTTAAGTTGCATCACAACCTCGTCAAGCAAAACTCCACCATGATTGATTGTTGCTTTTCTCACATCGGTGGTCATGAAGCCAATCTTCTCATAGACATGAAGTGCGCGAGTATTGTTTGCGATTACACCTAATTGCACCTCATGGAGGTTCAGTGTGTTGAAAGCAAAGTCAGTAATAAGATATGTCGCTTCGGTGCCATAACCCTTACCCCAATAGCTTTTGTCGCCGATAAGTATTCCAAAAATTGCCTTTTTGTTCTTCCAGTCGATCGGCTCAAGCTTCACATTGCCGATATGACAATCGTTGCTTCTATCAAAAACACCAGCGAAAAAAGAGTTTGGATCGGCGCGATGCTTGACAATATATTCTCTCAGCTCTCTTGCCGTAGCCCACCGCGTTTCTAAAAACTCGTTCACTTCTTTGTCGTTCAGCCAAGATGCATACGCATCACTTGCATCATCTTCTGTCAGTTTACGCAGATAGATATGCTCACCTTGAATTTTTTCATCATTGCCGATCATAGGGGAAGTAAACGAACCAGCTTTTTTTCTTTAAACTTGAGGAGATACTCGTACACCTCGCCAAATGAAAGCTCATGACGCTCGGCAATATCTAACACAGTCATCGTCCCGTCGAAGTATCGCGGTAGACAGTCCATCAAGTAGTTCCATTTCGCTTGTTCACCTACCTTCGCACCCCCACCAAGCGATGGATCGGTTCCGGGCGCACGATACAAATTATACTTGGGATTACTGAGCGCGATGAGTCCATCAAAAGTACGCTTGAGGTGGCAATTCTTTTCGAACACATCGATGATGTCCGCCACAATTTGCACCGCCTCCTCGAGACGATTCTCGTGCATAAGTGAAATATTGTCGCTATTGAGATGATACTCCTTATAGTAAAAGTCCTTCGATTGACAACGAGAGAGCGAAATCATTGGTACTTCAATACCTGGAGCTTCCCAGACGGTCTCATCATTCCCCAGGATCCGACGAAACGGAGCGCTCCAAAACTGAGGATTTCGAGTAGCAAGCACATTTTTTGCGATACGATCTATAGGGGACTTTCCAGTAAAACTCTCTTGGAGCGCAAAGATAGGCTGTTCATGCCCCACCATTTCCATAAACATGCCAGCGATGTAATTTTTTATTTTTCTTTTCGGAAGGCTGGCCAAATAAAAGATTGTGCCAATGTGCTCAGGGGCAATGACGAGCTCATAGCTGTAGCGAGTCTTTCGCCCTTCAAGGCGCTTGAGGGCTTCGATAAAAACAGAGAATCCCGAAGGACCATCGTTTAGTTGCGCAGCGTGGCAGTTATGTGCATTGAAGACTATGGTTTTTTTCGAATAACCTTCGTGGCGGTACTGCAAGACTTTCATTTGACCCTTTTCGTGCGTCGTTATGAGCTTTATCTCATACTCACCATCCGTTAAGCTCTCGTAGATCCGATAGGGTAGCGAAAAGCCCCAAAGCTTTTTAAATGGTTTGTAGTAGAGATCGCAGTGATATACAATATTTTCCGGGGCTTCCTTTTTGAAGAAAAGATGCTCGCGAAGTCCTTCAAGCGAAATGGTTCCCACAAATGACTCCGAGGATCCTATGACAGCAAGCGGGTGTTGAGTGCCATCATACACGAGTTTGCCATCTTTTTTGATCGTTGCTTTTTGCACCTCCCATTTGTCTGGTACAACCCAACCGTTATGCTCTTTTCTGGAAGGAAAGTTGTGTACCGTAAATGGGAGCTCGCCCTTCAAAATATCGACTTGCCGATCTGCTCCACTGGAAACGGGGGCAATCGCAAGTCCGTCTATTTTTTTAAGAAGTGAGAGTATCGACATGGTGTTTCTTTTACTGTAAGCCTGACGCCTTGTATACCGCCTTTTTCGCGTAGGCAACATCTAGCACTGATGTTGGAGTAAATAATCGCTCACCAAGTGCAATACGATCCGTAATGAGTACCCCCTCCTCATTGCTCACGCGAGTAATAAGGAGCAACGCTCCTTGCGTCGCAACATAGATGCCGAGAACATCCTTACGGATAACAATCCCCGAGGTGAAAGGATGGTACTCTTCCTCTGCCTCCATGATCTTTACACCCATCAGGAATACACGCTTTTCGCCGATAAAGGTCGAGGCACCCGCATAGGGTTCGTCGAATGCTCTAATAAAGCTGGCAATATGAGCACCATGCCAACTCCAATCTATATACCCCTGCTCAAGCGTCGAGAGGAAGGGATAATGGGAGCTCTTGCCTTCGTCAATAGTCTTTGGATGAAAAGTTTTACCGGAAAGCGCACGATGCAAGAATTTTAGTAGAAATGCTTTTTCTTTTGGCACAATAAAAGTGAAAAAATCAGCAGGGGTGTGTAGCGCGACCGGCAACGTATACGAAAATGAGTCGATGATCTCGCCCTTGTGAAAAGATGCTTCACCCCCGTGAATGATCTGGAGGTTACCGGCACCCTTTTTCGCTTCATGCATGATCTGCCAACTATAATGCGCTCCCCCACGGTACTGCGGTAAGGGGATGCCCATAAAATCAAGAAGGTTCCCAGGAGCAAACAAAGCCGCAGCGGGAGCGCCAAATGGCCATGCGGCGCCGAGAGCGATACCGAGCGTTGTTGCTGTTACTTCAGCCTCAAGTATCGGGTCGCTACTAATATCCTCGCTGTCATGGTAAGGAATACCAGCTTTATCAAGAACTTCGACAAGTGTCGTTCCGTCCCCATCGACGGCGCCCTCCAAATGACGTTTAGAGCTTATGACAAGAACATGAAGACCAGACTCTCTTTGGGCAACAGGCGCAAAGGCAGCCATGAGCCATGAGCCCCCAAACAAGATGAGCTCATTGATATGCTTATAAGAAAGTGGATGTTCTTTTTTCATGCTACAGAAGTCGCACCGGAATACCGGCGTTGCTCATAAATGATTTGACTTGACTGAGGTTGGAATCAGAGAAATGAAAGAGCGAAGAGGCGGCAATTGCGGAAGCATGTCCCTCTTTTATAGCACGAACACAATCCTCTCGGGTCCCCGCTCCCCCGTTTGCAATCACAGGTATGGTAACTGCATCAGCCACCATTTTGATGCATTCTAGGTCATAGCCCTGCATGACCCCCTCGCGCTCTATGGCCGTCAACAGGATCTCGCCGGCGCCAAGATCCTGCACTTTTTTTGCCCACGTGATCATCTCCAACCCTGTCTTTTCTTTACCACGCCTAGTGTAGACAGCGTATTCTCCGTTTTGCTCTTTTCGCACATCTATCGCAACCACGACGCACTGCCGACCAAGGCGCTCGGTGGCACGAGTGATAAAGGAAGGATCGTGAAGCGCGCTCGTGTTGATCGAGACCTTGTCTGCACCAGCTTGCAATAATTCGCGAATGTTTTCAATTGTTCGCACACCCCCGCCGGCAGTAATGGGGATAAAACAATTTCTAGATACCTTGTGCAACGTATCTAAGAGAAAACCACGACGGTCAAGCGATGCCTCTATATCGAGAAATATAAGCTCGTCGGCATCCTGGGAATCGTAAATACGGGCAGTTGTTGCCGGAAAGCCAACATCGCGCTCTCCTCCTCCGCCAAAGCAAATTGGTTTGACCATGCGCTCGTTTTTTATGAGGAGAACTGGAATAAGGCGTACCTTGAGCATGATTATGGTTTCCAATTCCATGACGACATATCGGGTAGCGACGCGTCGTGCTTTTCCTTCGTAAAATCGTGTGCATATGGTGGGACGCTGTGTGAGCTCGCAATGCGTCGCCACTCCTCTTCGCTTATTTCGAGAATCTGAAGAAGGTAATCTAGGCTGGCTGGGCGCTTTCCTTCGTACTCCTTTATCATTTTTACTGCCTCCTCACGGCTCATACGACCATTTCGAATATCTATACTCATAAGATGAGTCGTTCGTGCATAACCCCGCTTAATGAACTTGAGATAATCGCGCGGCCCCTGAAGCTGATACTCGATCTTTTCGTACGGATACTGTGGTGGCACGCCTTCAACAGCGTCACCTTGCCACCCCAGTTCGCGCGCGATAATCTCGTAATTAGACCTCACGTCCCACGGAATAAACGAGCCCAAACATACCGAACGCACTTTCTTAACGCGCAGATCGCGGAGTGCGGGGTATTGGTAGGGCGCAAGATCACGCGCACTGACTCCCTCCCCCAAAAAGCCGACCATGTCCTCAGCCGTGATACCAAGATTCACAAAACGATTGAAGCGCCGCTCGTCAACTTCTTCTGCGTCCTCATAGCTATAATAAGCGGTATACTCAGCCGACGGCTCGCCCCAAAACAAAAGCGGAATATCATGTTTGACGGCAATCTGCATTGGATAGGCAAAGCTCCCCGCATGCGCATGCCAGTCAAAGTCGCCCTTTCTAGAGAGCGCCTCGCGCATCAGCCGGCGCACCAATTTCCAGTCACTGCGAAACTTCATAAAATCGACGCCGAGCGCGCGCAAGGTACGGTCGTTGTTCGCGAGTGTCCTTGGACGATAGAAACCATGGTCAAAGCTGACGACCAATGGTTTGAGCTTCAATTCGGTGACTATGTACCAAAGCGTAAAGGTTGAATCTTTGCCACCACTAAACGGCACGATACAATCGTATTCTTTTTTTCCACGATACTGCTCTACAATCGTTCGCAACTCCTCTTTCCGTTTCTGCCAATCTATTTTTTCTTTTACCACACTGTTTTTACAAATATTACACACCCCAGTTTCATCAAATATAATCGATTCATGAGTTTCTGGTAGCACGCAGCGCGCGCACCGACGGAGCATATTTTGAATGGAAGTGGGATGCATAAAAAGTTTTACAGATTCATAAAATTTGATAAAAGCGACAGCCCTGCATTCTGGCTTTTTTCAGGGTGAAACTGTACGCCAACGATAGTATCCTGTTGCACCGCAACGGCAAAACGCTGCCCATACTCAGTATATGCGATTATACAAGATTTGTCTTCTGGCGAGAAATAAAAGCTGTGCACAAAATAAAAAATGGGACGGGTAATGGCAGAAAAGAGCTTACTCTCCTTTTGTACCACAACATCATTCCATCCGACATGTGGCACAGGAAAACGTTGTTCTTCTACCACAAGTCGAGTTGTCTCCCCTCGTATCCAGCCGAGTCCCGTCGTGAAGCCACCCTCCGTTCCCACACTGGCAAGAATCTGCATGCCAAGACATATACCCAAATAGGGCTTTCTCTTGACGATTACTTCTTGTTTGAGCGCCTCTATAAATCCCCGCTCGCGCAGATTGCGCATGCACTCAGCGAAAGCACCAACGCCAGGCAAAATAATATGGGTTGCGCTTGATAAATCGCGGGGGTCAGCACTGATCTTTGCCGTCACTCCAACCGCCTCTAACGCGTTTTGGACTGAACCAGTATTGCCCATGCCGTAATCTATGATAAGCACCATTTTTTTCATCGGTGTCATAGAAAAATGATTATGACTTTGCTACAAAATACCACTTTATTGTCTCCGTCACAAAAACGACTTCATCCATTGATAAACACGGGAAAATAGGTATTGTTATTGAGGTCTTGGCATACAAATCGGCATTTGGTAAACTGAAGTTCTCGAAGCCATTCTTAACATAGTACGGATGAGAGTACACCGGTGGATAGTGAAAATTAACCCCAATTCCCTTTGCCTTCAGGAAATTATAGAGGGGTATTCTATCTTCTTTTCTCTCAGTCCTTATCACATATATGTGCCAAGAAGAACGCACGCCCTCGGCTTCTTGTGGTAACACTATCCCCGCAACTCCTCCAAGCATTTCTTTGTATTGGTTCGCAATAGATCTTCTTTTCTCTATAAAACTGTCAAGCTTTTTAAGCTGGGAACTCCCGAGGGCACATTGCATATCTGTGATACGATAGTTGTACCCGAAGGTTTCCATTACATTAAAACCGTTTTTGTCTTTCCTAATGCCATGAGAACGCATCAGCTTTACAGACTCATCAATCTCTTTTGAATTTGTAAAAACTGCGCCACCCTCACCTGTCGTTATTGATTTGAGAGGATGGAAGCTCATTACTCCCGCATCTCCAAAAGAGCCAATCTTCTTTCCCTTATAACTTGCACCTAGTGCGTGACACGAGTCCTCAATCACCTTGAGATTGTACTTCTTGGCGATATTCATTATCACATCCATTTCGCATGGATGACCAGCAAAATGTACCGGTACAATTGCTTTGGTTCTCTCTGTAATCGCTTCCTCAATTCTGCCCTCGTCTATATTATAAGTATCCATTCTTATATCAACAAAAACAGGCTTTGCCCCCAATGCGAGGAGCATATTGGTGGTAGCTACAAATGTATTTGGAGTCGTTATGACCTCATCCCCTTCTTTGATTCCAAAGGCGCTATAAGCAAGATGCAGAGCAACAGTACCGTTTGCAACAGCAGAAGCATATCGCACTCCCGTATATAAAGACAAGTCCTCTTCAAATCCTGCTACATTTGGACCCTGTGTGAGCCAATCGGATGAAAGGACTTCAAGCACCGCTCTCTTGTCCTCTTCATCTATTGTCTGCCTGCCGTAAGGTATCATAGCAATTCCCTCCCCAGTGTGATCATAATTTTTCGTAGATCTTCACGACTCATTTGTAAAACATTGGAATCACTAGTGAAAGTAAACTCACCCGTAAGCTTTTTACCTTTCTTTAGGTATTTCTTGAAACCTTCATGGTTTATTTCCTTGTTCTCTGGGATTACTACATAATAGTCTTCAAGCTCTATGGTGCTCCTTGATTCTTCTTCGGTTATAAGTACCTCGTGGATCTTTTCTCCGGGCCTGATTCCAGTCACGATTCTCTTGCTTTCTGGCGCTACTGTTTCAAAAATATCTTTGACCGACATGCTCGGAACATTTTTTGGTATGAATATCTCCCCTCCCTCCATGTTTGCGAGAGCAAACAAAACTAGGTTAAAGGAATCTTCCAGACGCAGCCAAAACCTTGTCATCCTCTCGTCCGTGATGTGAACTGTACCACTCTTTGTTTTGAGGAGGTGCTCTATGATGCTTCCACGGCTTCCGATTACATTGCCGTACCGCACACAGCTGAACTTTGTTTTTCTATCAGTATATACATTGCTCGCCACGAAAAGTTTCTCGGCACAAAGTTTTGTTGAGCCATATAGATTGACAGGGTGAGCCGCCTTATCAGTAGAAATAAGTAAAACCTTCGACACCCCCTGATCTATGGCCGCATCAATAACGTTTTGGGTGCCCAATATATTTGTTTTTACGGCTTCAAACGGATTGTACTCCAAAGCTGGTACCTGTTTGAGGGCTGCGGCATGAACAATTATATCAACTCCATGGAAAGCTCTTGCCAATCTATTTCTATCTCTTATGTCACCCAGAAAAAAACGCAAACGCTCATCATCAATTTCCTGCTGCATTTGTGATTGCTTCAGTTCGTCGCGACTAAGTATTATTATTTTATGAAGTGAGTGATTTGCAATTAGATAACGCACAAAATTCTTACCAAAAGAACCCGTTCCCCCTGTCACGAGAACGGTCTTTTCTTCAAGAAAATCGGCGTGTAGAGATGACATGAATGTTTTGCAATAGACTACTTAGTTACGCTCCCTATTTTCGCATATTATACACCTTCATAAAGTATGATCCCTCTTTTTCTAAAAGTTCTTTAGGGTTCCCTTCTTCGAGTATCTTACCCTTTTCAAGAACCAAAAGATGATGCGCGCTCATCACTGTCGAAAGCCGATGCGCTATGACGAGCACGGTCATTTTTCCCTTGATGTCCTCCAAAACGCGTTGGATTTCAGCTTCAGATTCATTGTCGAGGGCACTTGTTGCCTCATCGAGGATGAGAAACTCCGGTTTTCTCGCCAAGACACGAGCGATGACGATGCGTTGACGCTGTCCGGCAGATAAGTGTACACCCCTTTCCCCGATAACGGTCATGAGACCAAGCGGACACTTTTCGACGACACTCGTAAGATTTGCAAGACGAACCGCCTCGTTAATATCTTCCTCGGAAAGCGAGTCGTCGTAGAAACGGATGTTGTTCTCTATAGTATCATTCATCAGGAAAATATCTTGTGAGACATAACCCACCTTCTTACGCCATGCCTCCCGTGCAAACGACCCGATGTCCGCACGACCAAGGGTAATGATGCCTTTTCTCGGGGAAAAGAGACGCAAAAGAAGATCAGCGATCGTTGTCTTTCCCGATCCTGATGGACCGATGAGACCGGTTGTCTTCCCTCTATGCAACTTAAAACTCAGCCCATCTACGACGGGTGTTCCCTCTTCATACGAAAACTGCACATCCGCAAAATAAATATCCTCTACAAAACTCGGCTCTATGATACCATGATCCTTTTCTTCATGCACCTTCGCTGAAGCTTCAGCCTTCAGCATTTCTTCAAAAAAAGGAAGACATTCGCCGATAACGTTCATGTGGTTTTGCAACTGCTGGAGATATACAAAAATGCGCTGAATGAGATAGACTACAGCGGCAAAAGCGGCGATGTTGAAGCCTTGAGTTTTATAGCTGATAGCAAAAATGGTCATTATGAAAAATATACCAATCGGCTGCATGAGCGTATCGGGAATAGTACGGAAAAACAAAACGCGGGTTTTCTGCTCTCGTAAGGCACTGAAGGCAGCGAGACCTCGTTCTATGACACTCGGAGCTACCTGCATAATCTTGACGGTTTTCATGCCGAGCACGTTTTCATTAATATGATGTGCGACTTCTTTATTAATAGCTTCTATGGTAGTGGCGGCGCGCTTGGTCTGCATAACAATAGGATTAAACGCCACAAACAAGAGCGCCCCGAGAATTACCGTGGCAATAGTTGCCACGACAGAGATGTTGATAGCCACAACTAGATAAACAAGCAAGCTCGCCATTAAAATTAATGCGCTTGCGATATGGCTAAGCAAAAGTTCTCCGTACTGCACATTCGTCATAATTGTCGTTTCTAAATGTCCAAGGCGTTGATGCAATAGGTATGCCCAGCTTGCCACTAAGGCTGAGCGGAAGAGCGAGCCGCGCATTTTTTCTTCATAAGCCGTCGTCGCTGTAATTTTTACATAGTTACTGACGATGAGCGCGACTGCCCGCAAGATAAAGAGCAGTGCGACGAAAAGCAAGAGATAACGGAAGGTAAATGGAATCCCTACAGAGGCAAACGCCTTTTGAATACTTGTCGATATGATATCTTCCCCTCCGTGTCCACCAGAAAGGAACGAAAAGAGCGGAATAATCGCATTAATGCCAATACCCTCTAAAAGGCTACTCACAAAGCCCAAGATGACCAGGATACCAATTTTTTTCTTGTAGGCACGCAAGCCGCGGTAGACCATTACTGCGTTTTCATAGATCGTTTTCTTTTTTGTTGTCGAAACTACCATGTGTTGAGCTGACTCACTACTTTACGTTCGATATCCAGATACGACTTCGTCACTGCCTTTTCTGATTCTGGGGATAAAAGACGGAGCAACTCTTTGCCTAAAATGCGATACTGTCCTCCAACCTTATTGGCTTGAATGAGCCCGCTTTTTAAGAGCCGCTTTATGGTGCTGGGGCTAAGTTTTAACAAAACCCCTGTTTCACTCGTTGTATAAACAGCACTTATCTTTATTTCATGATCCATGGTATGGTAGTATAACCATATATCAAAAAGTGTCAACTGGTGATATTCTATGCATTTACATCTCTCTCCTCACGCATCCTTCAAAGGCAAGCGCGTACTTATCTTCCAGCAACGAGGATGGGCACTCTCAGTAGGTCACTTCCTTGCACAGCGCCTCCAAAACGAAGGCGCGATTCTTGCGGCACTGACTGCAAAGCAAACGACGCATGACTTCATCTTAAGTCAACAAGAAGTACGCTATGAACTTATCGAGAGCAGCGATGCGATTAAAAGCAAGCCACGAGAATATCTAGCAGGCACGAGCTATTCACTCGAATCAATCTGTGCATCGTTGCAGATTGATTCGATCTGGCCGCTCGTCGCGGGAGCTCGCAATCATGTCCGCTCCTACAAAGACAAGTACTATTATGGTTTCCGCCAGAATGTTCTGGATGAAGACATCGTCCTTTATGTCATGGCTGTATACAAGTGCATTGAACACATTTTTTCTACCTTCCTCCCCGAGGCAATCATTGTTCCAAATTTCCCTACCCTGCATCACCTCATGTTTTATCACTACGCCAAAGCGCGGGGGGTAAAAATGATTACCCTCACTGATTCGAAGATTAGCGGGGTTTATATTTTTGCGCACGACTACAATTACAGTGAAGGTAGGTTCTATGCGCATGTGGATGCACTTCGAAGCGGTCAGAAAGTGAGCCAAAACCACGAGCCCGCCAAGTGCTATATCGCAGAATCACGAGTTGCGCTCAAAATCCCCGAGGGCGCGGGGTTGTGGAACCCAAAAAACAAAAAGCGAAAGCTCTCGCAGCGTCTGCGAACGGCCATCTCTCCGTATTACCATATTTACAAATGGTATCGCTATGCACAGAAGAATCACTGGGAAAGCATCGGACCATCAATTGACTACAAGCCTCCGCGGATTATTTTGCGTGATCATTACGCCTACAGCCGCTATCGCAAAGAAACCAATGCGTATCCCTATTACCCCTTCGAGAAGTTGGATAAATTCGTCTATTTCCCGCTGCAAATGCAGCCGGAGGAAGCAATCGATATTATTGCACCTTTTTTTAGCAATCAGATAGAAACGGCGCGCCAAGTTGCCATGTCACTGCCGGACGACTACACTCTCGTTGTTAAAGAACATCCTGCAATGGTTGGCTTGCGTCCCCCATCCTATCTTGAGAAGCTCGCCCGAACACCCAATGTAAAACTTATTGACTATCGCATCTCTTCACAAAAGGTGCTCAGTGCCACACAGCTCGTCATCTGTACCAATGGCACTACGATTGCGGAGGCGGCATTTCTCCGAAAGCCGGTTATTCAGCTGGGAAATCTCGGCACAACACAGAAACTGCCGAATGTTTTTCGCAACACTGACATGACGAAACTGCCAGAAAAAGTAAAAGAGTTACTCACGGTAAATCTCGAAACATCAACATACGAAAAAGAACTCGAAGATTTTGTTGCTAGTGCGTATGACTGTGGCTTTGCAATAAACTACATCACGATGTGGGAGCAAGGAAAAAATAAAGAGGAGCGCGAGAAACTCTGGCAAGCCTACGCCGAAGAACTTCGGAGCGTCCTCCCTCAACCATGAAAATAAGCTGTATTATTCCAACTTGCGATAGGTCAGAGCTCCTACAGGAAGCACTGGCCTCTGTTAGGTCACAAACACGACAACCGGATGAAATCCTTATCGTCAATAATGGTGGTGAAAAACTTGATGAAGCATTTCTGGGCTACGGCACCGTCCTCGACATCATGCCACATGCAGGTGCTGCGCAGGCGCGAAACTTTGGCGCCTGCATCGCCTCTGGCGATCTCCTCGCCTTTCTCGATGATGATGATTTATGGAATCCGCAGTATCTCGAGTACGCTGAAAAAGCATTTATCTATTCGGTCAGCTGTGTTATCAGTCGCCTTGATAAGAAAACGGGCGAAAAAGTCAACAGGTTTAAAGATGCATCGGGCAAAGTAACGGTGGCCGAAATTTTTATCGGTAATCCGGGAATTACGGGCTCAAACATCGTCATAAGAAAAAATGCTTTTTTTGCTGCCGGCGGCTTTGACCCCAAACTCCCCCCATCCGAAGACAAGAGCCTAGTTTTAGAACTGCTCCGCCAGGAGTTTGCGGTGGCAACACTTCCCGAAAATGCTGCGATTCTTCGCGAACATTCCGGTCCGCGGCTGACTGACGCTCTGAAGATGTCCGAGGGGATCCGTCAATTTGCGCGAAAGTACGGCAGGCTTATGGACAGGTCCACCTATTTCTTCAATCAAAAGAAAATATATGGATATAAGTATCAGGCTGGACACGTGTTCTCAGGTATTCCTTTCCTTCTTTTCTCTGTACTCGTGAAGATTGCCAAGCTATCGCGCTAATCATATGACATACGCCCGGCCATCAAAAAATTACTTTTTTCCGCTCTTGCATAGAGAGCTGAGATCATGTGGAGGTGAATATGGACTAGATGCGGCATCGGCAAACTTCAAAGACAGGTCAATGTTTATAACTACGCATTATGTAGGGTTTGACTGCAGCGAGGAGGCACTGCGGATCGGACTAGCAAAGCATACTGATTTGCACTCTCTTGCACTTCTTGGTGATGTACGCGAACTGTATCGTTTGCCTTCGGGAAGCTTTTCAGTTGTTGTAAGCACTAACACGCTGGATCACTTGCCTCCTCCCGATATCCATCCCACCGTGGTTTCTCTTGCGAACCTCGTTGAACCTGGCGGCGGGCTTCTCTTGCAGCTTTCCCTTTCAAACTTAAACGAGGAGACGCTGCCAGAACTGCAAAAAAATTTCCCTAGCGTACATGTGCGCTATTACACCAATCCCCTCAGCACCCTCTACGAGCGCTTCTTCGAGAGAAAGGGGGGTCTCGGAAGTCATCCAATTGCCAGCGCTCGGCCATTTCTCCTTCTCTCACTCCTTTTAGGACGCGTAGAACAGCTCACATCTTCATTTCCTAGCATTAATAAACAAGTCTTTATCGTTTGCCGAAACAAGTCTGCTACATCTTCACATCATTTCGACACCGAGAAACTCACAAGAGTGGATCATCGCTTGTACAAACTTTGACGACGACAGCGTGATCGTGGCACTTATACGTGCGACCAGAGCATCCTGTCAAACAAAAGTAGAAATGTCACCCCTCCTGCTAAATAGAAATGTCAGGGGGTGTTTGACTTAAACTTGTAATGATGTCTTTGTATCTCGTATTGGCACGCCACTTTTCGCGAAAAGCCAGTTAGCGGACGTGCGCCACGGATGATCTTGCGGGGGAACATGCCCATTGTGTTTGGCAGGTAGGCACACAGACGGCTTGTGCGCCCTCTCCGGAAGCACTAAATACTCCAAGTATCGCCCTCTCACCTCGTGCAGAACCTTCCGTGAGCCGTCCAAACGCTCTTCGATAATGACAGCATCACCTTTCCTGACCGTCACAGTCTGTTCTTTGGTGAGTTGAAGCCACTCATTCTTGTAGCGCACGGTAAAGTCGGCAGTCACCACGCGATTCTCCTTGACAGAGAACGTGGAGGGCAAGCCATCACGCTCTTTCGCGGTTGGAGTGCGGTGCAGGTCGCCTCGCTTCACCGGTATCACAGCATAGTGCTCGTTGAACCACGGCACAAACTCTTCCCGTAAGTATTTGTTGGCCCTCTCCTCGTCCGCGATACCTCGTAGGCGCATCTCCTTGACCATTCTGTCTTGGAGAGTGCCGAAGAGACGCTCCACCCGCCCCTTGGCTTGAGGAGAGTGAGCGACAATGAGCTTTCCCCCGATGGTCTGTAACGCTCTATCAAACTGAGTAACAAGCTCACTGTTGTCCTTGGCGGCCTTGTGGTTGACCTTGTAGGTACTGAACTTGTCCAAGTAGATGGCTTTGGGTACTCCATGCTCCTCCACGTACCAATTCCAGAAGCGAAAGACGGGCTCTACACCCTCATGAGCATCAAAAACAAGGCGCAGAATGGCTCCTGTGGCGTCATCTATGGCCGCCAGTAGGCATCCCTCTCCGCCTCTGTCCTCAAACCAGTGGTGGTATGAGCCGTCAAACTGCACCAACTCACCTCCACACTCCATGCGGGGACGCCATGACCTGTGCGCCTTGGCTGTCTTACGCCCACGAGGCTTCCACAGCTTGGCCCTGACCATGAGCGTGCGGACGGTTTCAATCGACAGAGCGATCCCATGCTTTTCCTCGAGCTTCTCCTTGGCAAGGGTGGGTTCGAAGTCATGGTAGCGGCTCTTGATGATGGTTGTGACCTTCTTCTCTTTTGGTCTCATCTATCTTTCTGTTGCTCTCCTTGCCTATATTGCCGTGGATGAGAGCCTTGGCCCCTTTCTTATCCACCTTTTTCTTCAGTCGTCTTACATGCCTTACCCTAAGCGACAGTTGTCCGGCAGCCTCACGAGCAACAATGAGATCTTCTCGGAGCTTCGTAAGCACGCTATATCTTGTCAACGAACTGTTAGTCATGGCTATTGTCTCTTTGGTCATACAATTATTGAAGTTACTGGGAACTTCAATAATTATGCCCCAGGAGTGACATTTCTATTTAGCACAGGGGTGACATTATCACTTTGAAGTGACAAGCGACCAGAGCATCCTTGAGCTCACTAAAAAGCTATGCTACACTTTTATTGCTAGGTGAGCTTAGCTAAGAGTTGACACCATTTCTCAAGCATTCGCCCTCTAGCTCTTTATCAACACTCTCCCTAAGCGAGTATGCACAAAAAAATAGCAAAGTGTCGCCTTTGTGGAAATAAAAATCTCGGTTCTATTCTAAATCTCGGGCATCAAGCGCTGACGGGGGTCTTTCCTCGCTCACCAAAAGAAAAAATATCAAAAGCACCTCTGGAACTCGTAAAATGTACTGAAGGTGAGGGTGGCTGTGGACTGGTACAGCTACGCCATTCAGCAGACCTGCATGAGATGTACGGCGACAACTACGGCTATCGCTCGGGGCTTAACGCTTCGATGGTTGCCCACCTGCAAGGAAAAGTGAAGAAGATCCTGGCTACCGTAAAACTTCGGGCTGGGGATCTCGTCCTCGACATTGGCAGTAATGATGCGACCCTCCTTAAGCTTTATCCCAAGCAAAAAAGACTACGTTTGGTGGGCATCGACCCGGTGGGTAAAAAGTTCAAGCAGTTCTACACCGAACGTGTCGAGCTTATTCCCGATTTCTTTTCAGTAGAAGTTTTGCAAAAAGCTATCCCTCATTCACAAGCCAAAGTGATCACGTCCATTGCCATGATGTACGATCTTGAGCATCCACTCGAGTTTGTGCGGGAGGTCGCTAGCGTGCTTGCCGATGATGGCATCTGGATCTTTGAGCAAAGCTATATGCCCACCATGCTCAAAGTAAACGCATACGACACGATCTGTCACGAACACCTCGAGTACTATAGACTACAACAAATCAAATGGATGACTGATCGTGCCAATCTCAAAATTATTGACGTCGAACTGAACGACATCAATGGTGGAAGCATTTCCGTCGCGGTCGTAAAAAAGACTGCTCCCTACAAAGAGGCAACCCCCAAAATTAGAATGCTACTTGAAAAAGAAAAAAGGTCCAAGCTGCATACTATGGAACCATACGGAGCATTCGCGGATCGGGTCTATAGCCACCGCTATGAATTGAAGACTACCCTCGCGAAGCTGCAAAGGAAAGGAGAAATTGTCATCGGATGGGGTGCCTCGACCAAAGGAAATGTTCTTCTGCAGTTCTGCGGGATCACCGCCAAAGATCTCTCTCATATCGGCGAAGTCAATGAAGAGAAGTATGGTGCCTATACGCCAGGAACAAATATCCCGATCGTGAGTGAGGAAGAAGCAAAGAAGACCGGTGCAAAATATCTACTTGTTCTCCCTTGGCATTTCAAAAGGTACTTTCTAAGTCGAGAAGTAACCTATCTGCGCAAAGGCGGTAAATTTATTTTTCCTCTTCCTAAAGTACATATTATATGAGTAAAAAGCAGGGACTCGCACGCTCCCAGGAAAAAGAGTGGGATATGGTCTGGCAAAGAAAGAATCTTTATACTGTTGTGGTCGATCGCGGTAGAGAAATATATAACTTTTTTTTTAGGAGAGTGCTCCGTCGCTACATCACGCCGCACACTACCATGCTGGAGCTGGGCTGTGGCACGGCCATGCTTATGACCTCGCTTGCCGGAGAAATGAAGTCTATCGTGGGAATGGATATTTCCGAAGCTTCACTAGAGCTATCGCGAGAAAATGCGCTGCGCGAAGGAGCGACAAACTCTGAGTTCGCTCTCGGTGATTGTAAAGCGGTCCATTATATCGAGCGCTTCGACTTCGTCTGGAGCAATGGACTTATTGAACACTTCGAAGACCCCGCCGCCATCGTGCGTGAGCACTACAAGGCAGTAAAGCCGGGTGGTACAGTTCTCATCAGTGTTCCTTATTATTACTCCTACCACAAAATATGGTATGTGATCAGCCGCCCTCGATTTTTGCGCTTTTTATGGCTTTGGCTCGATGCCGAACAAGTCTTCTTTAGCAAAAAAATGCTTGCCGATATCGGAAAGGAAATTACGTCAAACTACCGCGTCTTTTTCCTTCATCCTTTTGTGCTCGGAATTGTCTTTCTTGAGCTAAAAAAATAAACCCTCATTATGGACGATTACATCATCATTCCAACCTACAATGAGCACAAAAACATATCGCTCATGCTAGATCTCCTGACGAGCATGTATCCTAGAACACATATTATGGTTGTTGACGACAACTCGCCTGACGGAACGGCCGAAACAGTACGAGATTACAGTAATCGTTTTCCGCGCATCGAGCTATATGCTCGACCGGGAAAGTTTGGGCTTGGGACAGCATATACCGAAGCTTTTGGAATTATTTTGCAACGCTCAAATGTTCGCTCTCTCACTACCCTTGATGCGGACTTCTCGCATGATCCAATCAATATTGGAAAAATGCATGAACTTATTGATACGTACGATCTTGTTATCGGATCACGGTACGTCAAAGGAGGGCGCATTGTATACTGGCCACTATGGCGTCGCATCCTTAGCCGGCTTGGTAATCTTTATGCTCGTACCGTAACGCGAACGAAACTCTCCGACATGACTTCAGGTTTTCACTGCTTTCGTGCAGAGCTTCTGCGGCGTTATAACTACCAGCATATCACCTCGACCGGCTTTGCATTCCTAATGGAGATGAAAATTATCGCCTACCGTATGGGAGCTCGGATCAAGGAAATCCCTATCGCCCTTGAGGATCGCAAGCAAGGAAAGTCAAAACTCTCAAATCACATAATCTACGAAGGTATTATTTTACCTTGGCGCTGGTTTATTGGCCGTTAATCTATGCACTGGTACAATACCAAAGACATTGCGGGACGATGGTTGGGAATGATTTTCACCGTGGCCATTATCGTACGCCTCTTGTTTTGTGTTACCGGATATGTGACAGAGGGTCCGCGATACTTTATGACGTACTCGGACTCGCACGGATACCTAACGATCGCGACAAATCTTGTTGAGAGACGGGGCTTTAGTATGTCCGAGATTGCGCCGTTTGAGCCTGACAGCATCCGCATTCCTGGGTACCCTTATTTCCTAGCCTTTTCACTTTTACTGTTCGGGAATCCATGGCTCGCCATTCTCATCCAAATCCTTCTCGGTGCCTTTACCCCACTGCTGCTCTATGAGGTACTCCGGCGCTTCCAGTTTACAAAAAGGGTGGCTCTTATTGTTGCTGGCATCATCGCCATCGAACCCCTGCAGGCGGCCTTTAGCGTCTTTTTGACTAGCGAATCAATCTTTATCTTTCTCTTTCTTGGCAGTCTTCTTTTGATGCTTGAGTACCTGCCAAAGAGAAGCGTCGCGCTTCTCTTTGGCTCTGCCGTACTGTGGGGGCTTGCCACCATTGTTAGACCAATCGCGCTGTACACCCTTCTTCTCTTTGCGCTCTTTATTCTCTGGCACGGTGGTTGGCGCACAGCAAAAGCATGGAGTCACGCTGGCGCATATCTCCTTATCGGCTTTATCGTCCTTGCGCCGTGGATGACACGGAATCTCCTGTACTTTAATTCGTTCCAGCTTTCGGCAGTTCCATACTACAATATGTATGTTTGGCACGGAGGCTCGGTGCGCGCTATGCACAAGGGCACCGCATTTGACAAAGAGCGCGAGGCGCTTGAAACTGTTCTTATTGAACGAGGTTTTGATGTCACGAGTAGCCTCGGTGCCAAAGAGTTTATGAAAAAAGGGGCGCGCGAGATTATGCGAGCGCACCCACTCGCTCTTCTGAAGCTCGACTCCTACAACGCATGGAAATTCTTCACAATGGATGGCTACTATGATCTAGCACTCCATCTTGGTTTTTACAAGAACGCTCCAGGAACAGCGCTCTCTTTTATTGATTTTAAAAGTTCTTTGCACAAGCTCCCCAAGCTCCTCATGCAGAACCCCATGTTCTTTCTTTTTGTGGGAGGACGGCTCGCATGGATTCTTCTTCTCATTGTCGCTCTGTGGGGAGTCTACCTCTCGCTGCGCATCAAAGAATTCAGGAAACGTGATGTTTTTCTCATCTTTCTGGTTGGCTATTTTATGCTTGCAAGCCTCACGACAGGCTATGGCATGAATGCACGCTTTCGGATGCCGATTGCGCCTTTTTATCTTGCCTATATCGTCCTTTCTTTGGGGTACGGAGCAAGCTACTTGCGCAAACGATCAGCCGCTATCTACACCGGCTTCGAGAAAAGATAGCGCAAGCGAAGTTTAAAAAGCTGCGCCAAATATTTTTTCGTCTCACTGCTGAGTACAAGCTTCGACTCTCCGAACTGTCGGTCGTAGAAATGAACTGGTACTTCGGTGATTTGCATATTCAGATGATGCGCGCGCCAAACCATCTCCGTAAGCAGGAAATTATTATCACTTTCAGGGCGAATGCGAGACCATGAACTCTTTTTTAGGCCTCGACAATTGAAGGTAAAGTCGGTAATCTTAATACCATTCACATGGCGTAAGAAAATATTTCCATATTTGCTAACCTTCTTTTTCTTGGCTATCTGAGGGGTTGTGGACTGATAGAAGGAGCCGGGTAGGTACCGTGAGCCCAGCACTAGATCGTAGTTGTCAGAGAGGAGCGTTCGGGCAATTGCTAGCGCATCATCAATACGAATCGATAGATCGCAATCGAAAGAGATAAGATACTTTCCTCGCCCCGCATTGTACCCATCGCGAAGGGCGGAGCCGAGCCCCATCAGCCTTCCTCGTGAAACAAGCTGCTCGGGGACGAGTGGGGAGAAGCTTTGGAAAACTTCGCGAGTGCCATCTGTAGACCCATCATCAACAAGGACGATTTCTATTGCATGCCCGGCAAATCCTTCTATAATCTTGGGAATAAGGATCCTAAGGTTTTCTTCTTCGTTATGGGAGGGCAGAACAATTGAGAACGTGGGGGAAGACGTAGGGTGATCCATACCGTAAAGCTTAAAGCGCTAGCAACTAGCATTAAAAAAGAAAAATGGAGTTAGGTAAACTCTTACATGTCTAGCATATCTAAAAAAGCAAGAAAAAGCAAAAACTTTATACACAAACTCATCCGTAGACATCGCAGACTTTCTTCTGAGAAAACCTGAGTGGACGACCCATCCTTTTTGTAGCGACAAAGAAGAAAAACAGCACGAAACATTGCTTAACTCTAAAAAGGGACAGAGTGAACCTCACCTGCGCATAAGAAGGCTATACTTTCCAAGACCCTCTTTGAGCTCGTACCCACTCATAATAAGCGAATTATCCTCATAGCTACCGGAATGTATAATGATAGTATCGGGGATCCGTTCCTTTAGTAGACGAGGGAGAGATTTCTCGCCTAGCTTTGTAAGAGCAAACTGGGCAAACTGATAATACGTATCATGTGGTAGAAATGGAACCGCTTCCGGAACATCATAGACGAGGATGCTTTCATATGCTGGAAGACTTTTCAATGCGTTTGAAAGAAGTGCAGCGCGCTCACTGTTCCAGTAATTAGCTACAAACGAGCTAGTGAGTGTCGTATATAGCTGAAAGACAACCAGCGCACCTACCATAAACACTGCCGTCGATGTAGCAAAGCGAGCGGAGTAAAGAGCGGCTAAGATGCGAGTGAGGGAGAGTGGTAAGTAGATAAGTGTGAGGACTTGCGCCGGAAAAAAATAACGATAGTAACCATCGGACGTAAGGTATGCGCACAACACTAGCACCGAAAAGATGACGGCGAGTCCTTCCGTTTTAGAAAGAGGCTCATTCCGATAAAAAGCAGAAATAAGTCCAAGTACCCATGCTCCTAAAAGTCCCAGGAAGTACAGTGTTTCAACGTGGCGTAAGATCTGCGAGAGATTGGTACTCATCGTCACAAAAAGACTGACGCGCTCAGGATTACCCGAGTACACGCGTAGGATCTCGCCAAGCGACTCGCCACCAAACTGTACAAAAATCCACCACCCAACCGGAACAAGGGTCGCCATGATAAAGACAAGAAGAGAAGTCCACGAAAAACTTTTACGATTTAAGGAGACAAACCACAGGAGAAGTGTCGGTATAAGGATGATGAGAAAAATTGGTTTTGTGGCCATGGTAAGACCGAGAAGTATGCCCGGCATAACAGCATGAGCTGGTGTCGCCCCTACCCTCGATACCCATGACGACATCGCGATTAGAAAAAGTATCAGGAAGAACATTCCTGGAACTTCTCCGATGACCGACCGACCGTGACCATACAAGGGCGCGAAGGAAACAAGAAGGGCAAGGGAAAGAATGGCATGACCTCGACCTTCCTCCTTCAGCACCCACAGATATGCTGAAACAAGAAAGAGGATGATGAAACCAACCATCACTCCTCTGGCAGCCATAAAATCATCCGTGAACAGGCGAAGAGCTATTGCCACCGGATAAATCAGTGGATAGCCGGTCGTAACAAAACCAGCGGAAATCATTACATCAGGACTGATCTGCACAGCGTAAGCACCTGTGTGCGCCACATTTCGAGCCACTTGCGTCACAATGCCCTCGTCGCGCCACGGAGGAGGGCTTTCCGCGAGTCGATAACTTGCAAGAAATGCGCCAATAAAAAAAAGCGCGACAAGAGCAAAAAAATATAGCCAAGGAACTGGTACGCGCATGGGTTAAGGTGTCAAGAGCCGTGCGAGAATTGCAAGTTCGCTTTTGGTCAAGTCTGGATTATTGCCAAAGTAGAAAGCAGTGCGGTGAATGCGGTCAGCATTGGGACATTGTTCCTTTCTCTTTGCATACTTTTTGTAAAAAGGCTGATTGGTCATATCTCCGGCTATGATTGGCCGAATTTCCACACGAGCACGCTCAAACCGCTGTTTATAATACTCAAGAACTTCTGGCGTTTTGCAAATGACTGGAAAGGCAAAGTTTGAAAAGATATCCATGTGTGAGGTCCTAAGTGGTATCAAATCTTTATTCCTCTGCATAGTGGCCTGTAGGAGAGCAAAGTTAGAAACACGTCTTTGTACGATAGTGTCCCAATGACGAAGCTGTACATTGCCCAAAAAACCTTGGAGCTCCGTCGGGCGCACATTGTAAGCGAGATCAAAAAAAGTGTACTTGGCAAAGAAAGGATTAAGGTCATATTTCTGATACAACTTTTTTGCTACCCTTGGAACAACATTGCGAGCCCATCCGTGTGCGCGCGTCATCGAGAGCATGATGGCAAGCTCTTCATCATCTGTCACGACCATTCCGCCCTCTACCGTGGAAAGGTGATGCCCCACATAAAAAGAAAAGGTAGAGGCAAGACCGAAATTCCCGAGGAGCTTACCACTCATGCGAGAACCGAGTGATTCACAGTTGTCCTCCAGAAGAAGTATCTTTTGATTTTTGCAATGCTGTGCAATAGTAGTGACGTCATCGGCAAGACCAAGTACATTGGTGATAAAGAGAGCCTTGATATGCGGAAGGCTCAATGCTAGTGTTGCGGGAGAAATGTTAAGCGTCTCCATCTCACAGTCTATTGCAACCGGCTCAAGACCAAGCTGGATGATCGGCATCACGTTGGTTGCCCAAGTGAGCGCGGAAAACCCGATTTTATCTCCGCGCTGAAGCCTCCCAAGGTTCAAAAGCGCCTGGAGTAAGACGAGGTTGGCACTGCTACCGCTATTTACAAAAAGCGCATGCTTGCGCTCCTGCTTTTTTGCAAAATGGCGTTCAAACTTTTCGCACTCTTTGCCCATACTAAAGCGTCTAGCTCTACGGACAAACGCCGCCAGTTTCTCTTGAGTCCTCGCCTCATCAAAAAAAGTTGGCTTAATAAGCTTGATCATGAAACTGGCAATTTTACCCCCATACGCTCACAATCAGCTTCAAGCATAATCCGTACCAGTGCCTCAAATTTTACCTTGGGTTTCCAACCTAACTTTTTCTTGGCTTTCGCAGGATCCCCAATCAACAAGTTAACTTCCGTAGGTCGGTAATAGCGCTTATCAAAGTCTACGTACTTTTGCCAACGAGAAATGCCAGCGATCTTGAAAGCCTCGACTAAAAACTCTTTGACAGTGTGTGTTTCTCCTGTCGCGATTACATAGTCGTCCCCTCTTGATTGCTGGAGCATCAACCACATCGCTTCGACATACTCGGGTGCATATCCCCAATCACGTTTGGCATCAAGATTTCCCATAAAGAGTTTCTCTCGTTTACCGGCCAGAATTTCAGCAACACCGAGGGTCACTTTCCTCGTAACGAAATTTTCGCCACGGCGGGGGGATTCGTGATTAAAGAGAATGCCATTTGATGCATGAATACCGTACGCCTCGCGATAGTTCACTGTAGTCCAGTAAGCAAAGACCTTGGCGGCACCATAGGGACTGCGTGGATAGAATGGGGTTTTTTCCGTTTGCGGAATTTCTTGAACCTTGCCAAACATTTCTGAAGAAGATGCTTGGTAAAACTTTGTCTTCACCCTTGATTCGCGTATTGCCTCTAGGAGTCTAAGTGTACCGACACCCGTTACATCTGCGGTATATACAGGAAGGTCAAAGCTGATACCGACATGACTCTGTGCGCCAACGTTGTATATCTCATCGGGATTAATTTTTTCGATTATACGGGCGAGATTAGCAGAATCTGAAAGATCACTGTAATGCAAAAAGAGGTTGGAAGCGTGCTGAGCATCTTGGTAAATATGAGAGATACGATCCCTATTAAAGCTACTCGAACGTCGCACGAGACCATGGATTTCGTAACCCTTGCCGATGAGAAGCTCGGCGAGGTAAGAGCCGTCCTGTCCGGTTATTCCGGTAATGAGCGCGACCTTTTTTTTTGTTTTTTTCATAATGTGTAACGCGAAAGAATATAAGTCCGCAGTGAGGCTTTCCAATGCGGAAATCTCGGAAACTTAGTATTGAGTAAATACGCATTGCGCGGAAGAGACGATGAAAAGATCCCCGTAATCTGAGTTTTCTTGACTGTGTTTTTCGGAAGTTTAAGAATCTTTAGTGCTTCTTGAACAATATCGAATTTACTCATGGACTTTGTGCTGTGGTTGATGAAGTGATAGATGCCGGAAGGATACCGACTATTGTGAATAAACAACTCTTCAAACGCGACCGCAATATCGCGCGTCCATGTAAGGACACTCCATTGATCAACGATTGCTAAAAACTGTTTTTTTTGCTGCACATCCCTAATTGCGAGGTCAACCAGAGTCGGTCGATACTCACCGTACAGCCACGAGGTACGGATAATATAGTACGCAATGCCCATCATCTTGGACTGCGCCGCAATAATGGACTCACCAGCAGCTTTTGAAGCACCGTAAACATTGAGGGGCTGTGGCTGATCGTCTTCCTTGAATTTATTTTTGTTGTTCCCAAAAACGTAAGCGGAGCTGAGCTGTACGAAAATTGTTTTAGAAAGGCAGGAGGCGTGGATGGCTTTCAGTATCTTCCCTGGTGCGAGCGTATGGAGTTCGTATGCTAAAAATGGCTTTGCTTCACAATGCTCAACGTTTGTTATCGCCGCACAGTTAATAACTACATCCGGCCGATGGGATGCGAGTGTCCGCTGTAAGTTTTTTTGACTGAGGATGTCAACATCACGATGAGAGAATGGCACTACCGTAAATGGTTTTCTGTCTGCAAAATAAACAGCCAAATCCTGCCCGAGGAGGCCAGAAGCGCCAAAAATGACTATCTTAATGGGTTTTTGCTTCATGAAAGGGGTGGGCATCCCTAAAAAAAACGATAATCCTTGCAGCACGATTATACCAGCTGTAGTGCCGAATATCAACAAGTGCTCCCTTTCTTATTTTCTCTGCAAAGTCGGGGTTCCTAAGCACTTTGATGATGCCATGCATTAGTTCTTCTCTCTTATCCGGATCGACGAGCACTGCGCTGCCTTCATGAAGAACTTCGCGCACACTGGGAAGATCTGTGGAAACGACAGGCGTACCACTTGCCATATACTCAAAGAGTTTGAGTGGTGACATGAAATTAGCATAGTGTGGCATGTTCGGATAGTTCATGACAAGCACATCTGCCGCCTTCAGATATCGCATGGCGATATGATGCCTTTGGTGAAGGATGATCTGGTAGGCATCCTTGGGCACCCCACAAAAACTAAAGAGCTGCTCTACTTCGGTCAGCTCACATGGATCTATGCCGACCAGCAGCAAGAATGCATGCGGTCTTACCCGAAGAACTGTTTGGAAAACCACGATGAGCTCCCCCACTCCTTTTTTCTTTCCCATTGTTTTATACTTACCAATGTACGCGACAATCTCCCGTTCAGATGGGAGATCTAGTTCTTTACGAAGGAAGTTTTTGTTGTCGGGAATGGCGGCAAAGAGTTCAAGATCTACCGCATCAGGAGACACGAGAAATCGATTAGTCGGCACCCCCCTTTCTTTAAAAAACTTACATAGACCTCCGGAAATAGTAACGAGACCAAGCGCCTTTTTGAGTACCCTCCTCGTTATGGCACTATATCGATTTGTATGAATCTCATAAAAAAAGGGGTAACCTATGGCCCCCAGGAACATGAGAGGAAGGTCATCGCGAGAATACACAATGCTACCCTTACGACGGAGTGCAAAGACAAAGGCACGAACGGCGTACGAAAAGGTTCTAACCCAATACCCAAATCTTCCTAATCCAAAGAGATCAATATTCCATACCTGGACGATACGGAAATTTTTGCGTACGCCGTAAAACTCAAAGATATCTTCTTTGCCCATATCCCATCGCCGTGGTACGACGAGCTCTACTTCTGCGCCGTTGTCTGCGAAAGCTTCGCACATTTTCATAATCTGGAAACCATGCGCTTTGCCTGTCGGCATGCGAGCATTGGCAAGATAGAGGATGTTCAGTGGTACGTTATTCATCCAATTTTCGTAAGCATAAGGTATAGTTCGGTGACCGCCTTGGCAGCCTTGTCCCATGTAAAGAGCTTGGCACGCTCTAGACCCTGAGCGATCATGTGCTTCTGGATCATCTTGTCGGAAAGTACTTCCTCCATCTTTTGAGCAATCGCTTCGACATCGGTGGGATTTATGGTGATGCCCGCGCTCCCAGCAATCTCTGGCATTGAAGTCGTGTTGGAAGTTATGACTGGCGTTCCCGCGGACATGGCCTCGATGATTGGAAGACCAAAACCTTCGTTAAGAGATGGAAAAACAAAAAGTTCGGCGCCAGCATAGAGTTTACCGAGGTCATATTCGTCGACATACGAGAGAAAGAAGATGTCCTCTGTATACTTTGACTCTCTAGCAAGTGCATAGGTCTTCTCGTAGTTGAACGTAGGAGCACCTACGATCAGTAGCTTCTCCTTTCTTTGTGAATGCTCTCGAAAATGGATATAACTAGTAATAAGTCTGTCTATATTTTTGTGCGGTTGCAAACGAGAAACATCTAGTATATATGGACCTCCTATGTCGTACTTCTGCATCATCGTGTTTCTGCTTTCCTCCTTACGGAGAGGGCTGAACTCTTCCCCACCTCCAATCCATATAGCATGCGAACGGGCTTCGTCAAAATGATAATGTTCCATGATTTCTTTCTTCCCAAACTTCGAATCACCAATGATAGCATCTACGCGCCAATTAAGTCGCGCAAGAACAAAATTGAATACTCGTCGTGAGAATACAAATTGTCCTGGGGCAGTAATATCACCAGCCCCGTGCGCGGTCACTACGATTTTCTTCGCTGGGGCCAGCCAGTAAAAAGGGTACAATCGCGGCTGGAACCAATGCATGATATCGAAAGACTGATTACGATAACGAAAGAAGAAAAGCATTTGCGAGAAAAAACGAGAACCGATGGGGAGGCAGATTTTCGGCATGATGATTTCATCTGCATTCTGATAAATCGACTCATTCGACTTTTCGTAATGAACCAGCGTAAAGTGAAATCGCGGATCAAGAATTAGATACTCGATAATTCGCCTAGCAACTCTCGCGGATCCCTTGGCATGCCGACCATCTAGTGCATAGCTCATAAGAGCTACCTTTATTTTTTCCTTTTTTCTGAAATCTTTTTTTGTAAACACATACATGATGTGTTGCAGAACAGCCTGGTGTGGTATGCCAAAAATACCAAGCACCGCTTTGAGCAGTCGCTTCAGGATGTTGCTGGTTCCACCTCGTTCAATAATGCGCGCGAACGCAAATGGTGCATGACTAGCATTCACCGCCCGAATCATGCGCACAAGCGCAAGGTGGGAATAGAAATGCAGATTGTATTCCACAAGCGGGTTTTTACCCATAATCCGCACGTACGGATTACGCAAAGCCAATGGGAGATAGGTGAGGAACCACAAACCCGTATGCGTCTCTTTTGGCCATAGACGATTTGGGAAAGCAAGGTAGAACTTCCCTTCCGGCTTGAGCACCCGGAGAAGTTCGCCCATGTACTGTTGCGGATTGCTGGTGTGCTCAAGAACACTCACCGACACGATGGCATCAAAACTGTTGTCTTTAAAGGGAAGACGCATGCCATCATAGACTAGAAATTTTGGCGCAACTCCAGCAAGCTTTGCTTCCTTGGTAGCAACTTTCGCGAGTGCGTCTTCTATCTCAACGCCGACGACATTCGCTCCCGCTTCAGTAAAGGCGATAGAGAGTCCACCGCACCCCGACCCTGCATCAAGCATCCGCATACCATTAGGGTCCCCAACACGTCGCTTAAAGTCTGCTACCACACCGCGAGCAGTTGAGAGCTTGCGCGCCCAGTCAGTAATCATTTTCTCCTGCTCTGTTTTTGAGGCGTTAGGAAAATGAGTTGTTATGTAGGCTCGCGCGTTTGATTCACTTATCGCGTTGTTCATGGTTGAAAGATAAGCAGGTGTTCGTACTCCTTCACTTTTTCACGAATAGAAAACTGTTCGGCGGTATCTTGCGCACCCTTTGCAAGCTCAGTGAGGTTTGCATTATGCATGACGGTGAAACCAACCAGTACGGCCGCTAGTGTCTCTGCGGTGATGAGGTAGCCGTTCTTACCCTGCACAACAAGCTCGTCGGTGCCAGCAGTTTGTGTTGCCAAGAGTGGCACCCCAAAGGCCATGCCCTCAAGAAAAGCGATTGAAAGACCCTCTATCTTTGAGCTTGAGGCAAAGTAATCGGCACTGGCATAATATGGATAGACATCACGAATCTCACCAGTGAAGGTCACTCTATCCTCGAGATGCAATAAGTATTTCATAGTTTCTAGCTCGGGTCTTAGTGTTCCATCACCAACAATGATGAGTTGATATTCCGGGTGCTCAGGTACCCACTCGCTAAACGCTTGTAGGAGGAGCCGATGGTTTTTCTGATCGGTCAAGCGCCCGATATTAATGATAACACACGAGCTCTCGGGAATGTTAAGCAACTCACGAGCACCTCTACGATCAAGAACCGCGCGCCGAGCGCGGATGGCCTCCATGTCGAGGCCATTATGGATGACTACAAATTTTGTACGAGGGATACTGGCCTGTATACTCGCGAAATTAGCAACACGATTCGACACGGCAATGATCTTTTCGGTAAGCCGTGCAAGTACACGATCAACCAAAATCTGTGCCTTCGTTTTCGTTATGTAAGTATTGTGTTCAACGATAAGGACTCTGTAACCGCAAATCAATTTGCAGACACGAAAAACCGTATTGCTAAAAAACAGATGCGAGAGAACAACATCCGGGCGTAACTGGCGCAGGAGGCAAATCAGCTGATACCAGTTAAGAATGTCCAGAAAACTCTTGAAATGGAGCCGGATGACCTGGACGTCATCCGGCACTAGCCGATAGAAACTATCACGCTTGTCGAACTGAAATAGCGTAATAAGGGTAAACGTAAACTTCGCCCTATCAAAAAAACGAAGTTGATCGCAGATCAGCTTTTGTGCACCTCCGACCGTGAAGTCATTAATGCCAATCACCACTTTTTGGTGCGGTGCACCTTTATATTCAGACATAGAACTTGTGTCGATTGTACCTGATGTCGATCCAAATGACAACGCAAATGCAAGGCGGGAGTACACAAAAAGTAAACGACCACATGACTTAAGTCCTCTTTACGTTTACTTTTTGTATCTATTGCACGAGTGCTCATTTACCGCTACAATTTTATCCATGATAAATCATGGTGGCCGATGGCTTTTACTAATTCTCCTTTTAGCCTTTTTGCTACGCCTTTCGGGCATCGCTTTTGGACTTCCTTTATGGCTTATCCCTGATGAGCCCCCTTTCACGGCGGCTACACTCAAGATGATGGAGTTGCGGACCGTGCTGCCCGTTCTTCACGAGGAGGCATTCAAGAAGGTCATCTACTTCCCTCCGTATCTTTCCTACCTTTACCTACCACCCTTTGCAGCCATTTTGGCGACCAAGTACATCTTGTTCGACGGTACCCTCGAACAGTTCAAAAATTACATCGTCAGTGACCCGTCATTCTTGTTTCTCCTGGTACGTTTTTTCAATGTGATTTTTGGGACACTGACCGTGTTGCTCAGCTACAAGATTTCGAAAAACGTCTTTGGGCGCGAGCGTAGCGCGCTCTTGGGAGCTTTTTTCCTTGCGGTAAGTATCCTGCATATCAATCAATCGTTTGTCGGTCGCGATTGGGCGCCGGTTACTTTTCTCTTTGCTCTGGCCATACTCCTCCTAACGCATAAAGACTGGTCTCCCAAGAAGAGATCTATTCTTGCAGCGCTTATTGCTGGCATCTCTTTTGGCGTGAGTCTTATGGGCGGTTTCATCATGGCCTTCATCCTCTGTTTCTATCTCTTCTACGAGCGCCACTCCCTCCAAGATGCCATTAAGGAAAAAACACTCTATCTCGTCCTCTTTCTCTTTCTCATCCTAGCAGCTGTCTCTATTGCCATATTCCCCTTTGGCTTCGTTTTCCTTCACTACACATCAGTGGCTGATCCAAAATCGCTTGCCGAATTCGTCTGGACTGCTCTTTACTTTTTCATTCCCATCTTCCGTTCCGAGCCACTCCTGGTGATTGGCGCACTGTTGGGACTTGTCTTTTGCTACAAGCATCTACGCCACTACTTCTGGACAGTAGTTTCCTTTATAGCAATCTATATCGTGATGTTTTATTTTACCTATCACTATCAACCCCGTTTTACTGTTTTTCTTTTCCCTCTCTTCGCCGGACTCGCCGGCTACGGTTTCAGTCAGTTTTATGATGGTCTACACTTTCGGGCGCGTAGATTGCTTGCGGTTCTCGTAATCGGTACAGCTACCGTCTTTGCAATGGTCTTCATGGTGGTCGTTATAAAAAATGACTCGCGTATCGCGGCACGCAACTGGGTGATGACAAATCTTCCCGAGGGCGCAAAGATTATCGTGGAAGCACGACTCTTGCGCTTACCTACAAGCAAAGTAGCTATCGAAGAGCAGGCAGCCATTGACCCATTGTCATTGCGACAAGTTGATCTTGCAGAGAAAACTTTTGAAAAGAGTCCGCGCGGCGAAAAGCGATTCCACGCCCTCAATCTCTACACTGTGAGTAATGCAGATGCGCTACTTGACTTTGCAGAATACGCACAGAAACATGAATACGACTATCTCCTTATTGATGCCCATATCACATCAGGAGATGTAGCGGGATTCGAGCACATCCAGGCACTAGAACAAAACGCAACACTATTAGAAACATTCGGAAAGCGACAGCTCTCGCAATCAGCAGAAAGCGGTGCCTTTAGTTACCCATGGGAATTCTTCACCATGGACCGCTTTGGTCCCGAGTTGCGACTCTACCGCCTTAACCAATAACTGCTTTAATCTTAGTCGCAGATGCTCTGGCGTAACACTCAACTCTCTCTTGCAGTTTTTCTTTAACAAAATCTATAAGCGTTCCGGGAGAAATCTCGAGTTTTTGCTCAAACTCAGTCCCATCAAGATCTGTGAGCAGCAAGTTAGCTTCGTCGAGCGCCTTGCCAAAGTACTGCTGTTTGAACGAATCAAGAAACTCAGCTATGTTTGGTTTTTTCCGCACCTTCGCTAATCGTTCCCGAGCAGGCGTAAGGTCAGTATCGCTCGTAATCACATCCACATAGTGCATAATCTTTTCTTCCAGAGCGCGGTTTTCAAGATAGACTGGATCAAGACTCTCAGGGATATTGCTGTGTGCAAGCTTGATGATTTCGTCAGGTACTCCGTATTCGGCGAGCAGACGCTCATCATCTCCTGACGTCGTCGCATAGCCAGCCGCACCACCCTTTTCTCGCATTGCCTCTACTTCTTTACGCTTATACCAATCATGCAAAAGGATTGCCATAACAATTTTTTTGCGATTTGCACCTAAATGTTCAGCAAGAATATCTCCCGCAACAGCCTCAGCAAGACAGTGCTGGGAAACATTTCGCCAATCCCTCCCACCTTCACCAAGTACGCCACCTTTTTCTAAAATGCGCATCTCTCGCATATGCTTTAGAGCAAAGTGCGAAAAGTATGCGAGCTTCTGGCTCTCCTCGGGGCTTCACTTCACCGGCAATGATTCTTCCATGGGTATAGATTAACTTATAACAACTCTACCACTCTTTGATTGCTTTTTCCCAACGCTCGAACGTGCCGCAATCGTGGAAACGAACGTGGTCAAGTTTTACTCCTACCAGTTTTCGTTCTTTGGCGAGCTGTGGACTGATGTCGGTCTCGATCATCATAAAGTCTTGGCCATGGATTGCATAGTCTAGAATCTGCGGCTCAAGGAGGCTAAAGCCTATTGAAATATATCCTTGACCAGTGCCATCTTTGCAGTACTCGAACCCGATCACATGACAACCATCCATGGTGGGGATGCCCACTGAGCCTTTCATTCCCTCAACTTCCATCAGAGCCAGCGTCAGTACTGCCTCGTGCTTTTTATGTAATGCGAGGACCTGTGGCAAATCAAAATCAACCAGATCATCGCCATTCACAAACGCGATGGTTTCTTCACCCATCCACTCTTTCATGTAGGGCAGATACCCAAAGGTACCGAGAGGTTTTTTCTCTTGAAAGAGATCTATTCTTAACTCTGGGATACTTTTTACCAGCTCCTCCTTCCATCGCGCAAAGTGCACGCGATGATCGTGCTGTACGATAACGCCAATCTCTCTGATGTTGTGCTTACAAAGAAATTCAATAATGTGGGAAACAATAGGTCGTCCTTGCACAGGCAAGAGCGGTTTTGGTATCTCAAGGGTTACAGGATGAAGTCGCGTTCCCATACCCCCAGCTTGAATAATAGCTTTCATAAAGATTAAAAACCAAGCTTATCCTTAACGGTATCTAAATTGCGTAAAAAATCAAAAATTGTATTAAAAAGAATAGCTGTCGTAACCCACAGAAGCACTTTCTGCTCGCTTCCGCTTTTTTTCCATCCTTTTTCCCACAAAACAGCGAGTGCATATCCAGCGAAAAGGGCAAGTAAAGGATAGAGCGGATAACGATAACGTGTTTCAACCACGATCGGTATAACCGAAAGAGGTGCCGTGAGCGCAAGAAGAAGCAACCACCGATATAGCTCACCCTTTCGCCACAATAAGACAGCCCCTGCTATTCCAAAGGAAAAAAGAATGAAAGCAAAAACGCTAGAAAGGAAAATAGTAAGTATCTGGTTGAGACCATGTTGATGAAACCAAAAAGCAGCCGGGCGGGCAGCACTAAAATACACTGATGTTTTTATAAGAAGAAGTGAAAACGCCGAGAGCGGCTGTGTTTTTACAAAGCGCAACACTTCTTGAACACCATGGACACTTGTTTGAGTCGGAGTATGCATCCGCGCATACTCTGCAATAGTCGCCGATGGCTCGAGCTCACCATTTGCCTCCTCATTGTTCCCTACCCACAAATCATAACCACCAGCGGTGCCTACAATTACTGGAGTGCCAAAGATTTGGTAATTGCGAATAGCCCATGGGCTAATAAGTAGTAACGAGCAGACAAGAAGTACGCTCAACTGCGCAAAGTAACGCTTCCAGAGACAAAAGATAACAAAGATTAACAGCGCCAAGAGTAACGTGGGGCGGGTCATAAGGGCAGCAGTCGCCGTAAGACCAAGGAGTGCTGCACGCCACTTTGTCGGCTCTTGGAAGAAACGAATAAAAGAATGCAGGGAAGCAACGAGAAGGAACAAGAGGAGGGTCTCGGTCATGAGCATTGCCGAGAGCTCGAGATTGTCAATGAAAAAGGCAAAAAGGAATACTGCGGAAAATCCCACGTACTTGCCACGTTCACCAAAGAGATGTTTAGCGGACGCAAAAAGTAGTGCCGCGCTCGCAACATGCAGGAGTGCTTGAATAATCCAAACAATCTCGTAATGGTGACCAAAAAAAATGTAAATGGCAGCTAGGAAAACCTGATAGCCGGGACCCACGCGGTTGATGCTATAGTCTTCCGCTCTGTTGAGCTCGGGAGTTTCCGCGTAGCCCACGCCCGTGGCCACATTCCAAGCAATAGTATCGTACGCTCGGGCATCGACAACCGGATCTATCCGAAAGTAAAACGAATACGCGAGCGATACGCAAAAGGCAAGCACGAGTAGAATAAAAAGGAGCTGTTGAGAGCTGAGTCGTTTAATTAGAGAAAACATTGTATTTTACAATCGCCCAAATAGCAGAGAACCCATCTTTCCAATTGATCTTCTTTCCTTCGGCGTACGTCCGTCCGTAGTACGATATGCCTACCTCATAGATACGAAAATTGCCACGCGCAATACGAGCGGTAATTTCTGGCTCAATGCCAAATCGCTCGCTTTCCAGCTTATCTCTAAATGAAAGAAGAACCTCGCGACGAAACATCTTGTAGCAGGTTTCCATGTCCGTTAGATTGAGATTCGTGAACACATTTGAGACGAAGGTTAAAATCTTGTTACCAATCGAGTGCCAAAAGAAAAGGGCACGATGAGGATTTCCTCCCATGAACCGTGAGCCGTAAACAACATCGGCATCTCCGCGCAAAAAGGGCTTGAGAAGAAGTTCGTACTCGTCTGGATCATATTCAAGATCAGCATCTTGGATAAGAATATATTCGCCCGTCGCAACCATGAGACCAGTACGCACAGCAGCCCCTTTACCACGATTTTTTTCGTGAAAAAGAACGATATAACGCTCTTGAGGGAGGTTTTGCATAAATACTTTCGTGCCGTCAGTCGAACAATCATCAGTAATAACTACTTCCTTTTTTATATCTTCAGGAAGATAAGCTATATCCACTCTCCGCAGGAGTTCGGGCAGTGTGTCCATCTCATTATAGGCAGGGATAATAATAGAAAGCGTCTTCATGGGGTGATACTATTATACCAACCAAGGATACGCAGGACAAGACCCTCCAGGCTGTGTTGCCTTACCACAAGATCCCGCAACTGTTCTTTGATTTCAGTTCTGCTTTCCTTCGGCAAAGATGCATAACGAAGAATCTGTCGCGCGAGCGTCTTCGCATCGCCCGGAGTAAAGACAAGCTCGGGGGCATATGGAGAAATGACTTCCGCAACCGCATCGTTACAAGTAATGACCGGGACACCGCTTGCCATCGCCTCTATAGTTACTTTGTCTAGACTGCCATTAAGGCTAGCACTCACGAAAAGATCGGCCACCTGAAAAAGCTTGGGGAGTTTTCTATACTCTCGAGGACCTAGAAAATGTACCAACGTATAAAGACCTGCCTCAAGAACATCAATTTTTAATTTCTCTTCATACTGCAAGTCAAGAGCAGTAGCTGGAGCCCCAACAATAGTATACGAAATATTTTGTCCTCCTCCACGCAAAATACGGACAGCCTCTATACCCACCTCTAATTGCTTGGTTGGTGCAATACGTCCGACGGTAAGGAGTTGTAAAACATTAGTGGACGTCTCGTCCTGACGTGGAAAAAAGAGTGCGGTGTCGGTCCCCTGTCCTACCACGATCACATTTTTACCGTGAAGTCGAAATCCCTTCGACGTTGAAGTGAAGACCAGATGCGCGAGATGTTGCGCGAGGCGTAAGCCGGCAGGAACATGCCCATGTGCATACCACAGACCAATACGCTTTCTCAGGAGTCTCCACACAAGCCCTCCGAGGAGAATATACTCGTGGTTCATGTGCACAAAGACGGTATCGTAGGAGGCTCGTTCTCGCCAAATAAAACGTAAAAAACGAATACCATAGATGAACGTGTGCCGCTTCTTTCTTTCTTTCCCCAGAGAAAATATTCTCGTATTTTGGCGCAGAGTGACTGTGCCTTGTTGTAGGCACAGTACCGTGACCTGTTGTGTCCGCGAAGCGAAAGCATCTATCCATTCTGTGAAAAAGCCGAGGACTGGATCTTTCTTGTCAACTTTTTGTGTACAGATAAGCAGTTTCATTTAGGGGACATGATTACCTTTGTGAAAGATAAAAAAGCGGGAAATAAGGAAACTCTCAATCGCAAGTAGAAGGCTTGTCACTATCTGAGCCGAGAGATAAACAACTGGTGTGGCTGCAGTGACACCAGTTGCGCGAAGTGCTACGATATCAACCAAAAAGTACATGAGAAGCGTGTTTAGAACAAGATTGGATCCTGCGAGGACAAAATAATGAACAACTTGAGTGGTAATCCCATCGAATGAGTGATCTCTGAAAGTCCAAAATTTGTGAAGAGCAAACGAAACCCAAAACGCAAGGAGGAACGCGAGTATCACTGAAACAAGGTAATGAAAATGAAAGAACTCAATAAAGACGAACAAAAAAACGAGATCCGTCACTCCAGCAGTAGTGCCAGCAAATAAGTACTTTGTGTAGACACGATAACAAAAACAAAGCTGGTAAATCCGCGGGAAATACCTTTGACCCCACCTCAACCACCAATAGTAACTTTTCCGCAGAGAAGTAAGCATAGCGGGATAATTATAGCACAAACTGCTCGTTCTGTCCCACGACTCCTTCATGGCATTTCTATACTGTTCTCTGTTCGCGGACGAACTCGGTATATACCTCAAACAACCTTTACCAGAAAGACTTTTTTGTATTTCAGCGGCAAGAACAGGGGGGTTAGCGGACACAATCCGCGCACCAGTTTGAGGCGCGATGCCCACATCGGTACTAACAACGGGTGTTCCGGCTGCAAGAGCCTCCACTATAGTGAGCCCATACCCTTCATATTTAGAGGTGACGAGAAGACAATCTGCCGTCTTATAATAGGAAGCTGGATCCTCGCACCATGATTCAAAACGAACGATTTTTTCCAACTTTCGCTGTTTGACTTTTGACTTTAAGAGCTCGAGCTCAATTCCCTCTCCAACAACAACGAGACCCGCACATGGAGAGATCTTTGTGAGTTGCTCAACCGCAACGATGCCCAAGGAGATATTTTTTTCTGGCGAGAGACGAGAGAGCATAAGAACGAGAGGACGAAACTCTGGATACTTCGCATGGAGATCCATCTGCACAGGCGCATTTTTAAAGTGTTCAACGTCTACGAAAATAGGAATGACGTCTATGCGCTCACTTGGCATAAGCCACGACCTCACTAAAAAATCTTTTATTCGCGGACTGACGACTCTAATGCGTTGCGCGCGAGACAAGAGGAAACGAGCTAGCACCGAAAAGAATCGATGCTTTATCGATTCTCTCCGGAAGGCGACGTTACCAATATCAGTATGCAACTGCAGATGAAGAGGTAGTCCTGTTAGACGTGCCACGATATACGCAGCCATGCCAGAGAAAAAAGGATCCTGCGCAGAAACAAGGTCAATATTCCGAACATTAACGATATGCTTCGCGAGTCGCAGTGTGGCAAAGAAGATTGAAAAAAGAGACTTTCCTTCTGGAGCATAGACTGTGGTTGAAGAAGAAAGAGAGAGCTCTCGTGGTGAATTTTTGGATCTTGTAAACGACAGCACATGGTATTCATCTACCAAATCGCCTTGCTCACGCAAACGCTGCGAAACCCGACTGGTCGGTTCGAAGATCTTTGCGTCAGAGCCAATAGTGAGAATCTTCATTGCGAAGCTATTGCTAAAAATTCTTGGGCGATATCGTCATAAGAATGGCCGAGAGTACACTGAAGCACCTTTTCCTTCTGATCCCTATATCGGTTCGCGTCACAGAGTTCGGTAATTTTTTTTGCCATGTCGGCAACAGAAAGCGGATCTATAAAGACGGCGCAACCTCGGAGCGTGTCATGAAGACCATTATTCTCAGTCAGCAAAAATGGCTTACCAAATCGTATAGCTTCTAATGCAAGGTTGGGAGTGACTTCCGAGAGCGAAGGCACAGCAATGACCGCGGAGGTTTTAATGGTTCCTAAAACAGCTTCGTGAGTAGACTCAGTCATCATCTGAAACGTAATGTCGGAATACGATTTCTGTGCAAGACCTATTGCCTCTTGGAACCGATCAAGATTTTTAAGAAAGATAGGTCGACCGGCCCAAAAAAAGCTCCTTGGTCTTGCCTCCCCTGATGACTCCGTTTGGGTAATGGAACAGTTGGCAATAATTGCCGTTCGCTCTAGCTGTAGCTGGTAGGGATGGAACCATATGTCTCGCAGCCAAGGGCTGGTAAACACTACTGTATCGACCATCCGTAAAAGAATACGTGTGCACGAAAAAATAATTTTCTCCTTAAAAGTTAGCTCTGGGCGGGAGGAATAAAAGTATGGTAGTGGAAGCGAGAGCTTTCGCCGATTTACATAACCCTCCCACAGAAAGTCTCCCCCTACACGGACAACTGATCGTACGCCGCGTAGCCTGGCGGCAAAAGTAGCTGGGGCTCCAACGCTCCATGTGTCTAGCGATACCAAGAGGTCAACTCCCGAAAGAACAATCAGCATGCGAAAAAAGAAAAAGAGATGACGGATGCCTATAGGTAGGTGATCCTCCAATCTATAGGTCATGATGCGCACCTCATGTCCAGCAGACTGAAGTGCCTTCTCTAGTCCTTTTGCGTAAGTAGCGGGTCCCCCAATCTTAGGTGGATATATACCTGTCGCGATAATGATTTTCATAAATCTATGACAACCCTCTCACTCTCTTTTCGTACCATGCGATGGTATTTAGGATTCCTTCTTCAAAACCGATGCGGGGACGGAAACCGATTTGGCGACGGGCAAGTTTTGTGTCTGCCATGGTGTGTAATACGTCGCCTAGGCGGGGTGAGCGTTTTTCTAGGGCAAGTCTTTTGCCTGTTAGTTTTTCTATGAGTGTCTTTATCTGTCTCAAGGTTACTCTTTCGCCCGAAGATATGTTCATTGCCATTCCGTCGAGATTGCCTTTTGCCTTCATGGCCAAGATGTTGGCTTGGACCACGTCATCTATGTAGGAAAAGTCGCGAGACTGAGTGCCGTTGCCTTCTATGAATAATTTTTTGTTTCTGGGGAAATATAGTCCTTCCAGCCATGCTGATACGACAGTGGAGTATGGTGAGTCGCCGTATTGCCATGGTCCGTAGACATTGAAGTAGCGCAGAGCGACGGTATCTATTCCGTAAAGTTTACTCGCTATTTGAATAAATGGTTCACCTGCATATTTTTGGAGAGCGTATGGGGATTTGGGGTCGGGCGGATTCTCGGATTCTTTGGTCGGCAGTTTCTTCGCTCCCCCGTAAATGGAAGATGAGGATGAATATATAAAGCGCTTGACTTTATAATCGCGTGATTTTTCCAGAAGCAGTGCTGTGCCGTACACATTAGTGAGTGTAGACTCTGCTGGGTTTTCCACAGAAAACGAGACTCTGGGGAGCGCTGCAAAGTGGAATACATATTCCGGTTTATATTCCTTGAAAATCTTTTCAAGAAATAAATCATCCGTTATTGATCCCTCGCAAAAAATTATCCCCTTTATCACCCTATCTTTTCTTCCTGTCGCGAAATTATCAATACCCACTACTTCTGTCTTTGGGAACTCCTTCAAAAATCGCTCGCAAAAGCTAGACCCTATAAAACCAGCGCAACCTGTAACCAAAACGCATTTTTTGTGATTTTTCATATCGTATCAAAGACTTCGTTTTTCATCTTTGTACTTATAACGTCCCATGTATACTTTTCGTTAATAAGCCTCTTACCATTCTCTGAAATACGGCTATATAGAGCCTTATCCTCAATAAGTCGGGTTACCGCTCTGGCGACACTTTCAGGGTCGTCCACATTGCAAAAGAGTCCTGTTTCGCCGTCTGTCAAAAAGTCCGGTATACCACCTTCTCTGGTACCGATAATAGGAAGCCCTGCCGCCATCGCTTCTAGAAATGACGCCCCCAAACCTTCCGAGCGCGAAGGTCGTACAAATATATGAGCGCGGTGTAGATAGTGTGGCGTTTTCTCTATCGGAAGCTGTCCCATAAAAGCGACTCGCCTCTCCAGTCCAAGACTTCTAGCCAGCTCTTTGAGCGATGCTTCCTCCTCCCCGCCACCTACGATTATGTATACCACTTTTTCCGACAAAAGCGCAAGGGCTTTTATTACTATATCATGCGCGTTCTTTTTCACAAGTCTTGAGTGCGACACAAGTACGACTGGTCCATTTTCATCTACTTGTGCTTCCTTCATAGAATCGGGGCGGGCGAATGAAGAGACTTCTACTCCGTTCCCGATAACCACCGGCTCTCCATCAAATCCAGCTTCCTTGGCAAAAAGTGCCAGATACTTGGATATCGCTTGCACCTTTTTTACCCTTCTGAAAAAAAGGTGCCAAAGAGGGCGCAGTACTCCAAGACGCTTGTAGATATGCGGAAAGGGATCACCTTCTTGAAGCGTTAGGATTATTGGGACATGTGGATTAAACAAACTAAATATAAGAGCCGATCCTGAGTTGTAGGTTGCCATTATTACCCAGATTGCATCATATTTATTCGCGCGGTGGAGTGAAAGCGCTTTGAGCCCCGCCATCACAGAAAACAAATTTTTCTTGGCATAAGAATGACCTGTCCCGCCTATGCGATATACGGTGCCGTAGGATGTTTTCTCTTCTTTTGGATGCGATTTAGAAAACCTATAACCTAGAACATCAAACTCGTAGTATGAAGAGAGGCGAGTCGCGATTTCTCTTGGGGCAATCTCACCACCACTTTCTATCGGTCTCCATGCGAGCGTCAGTATAAGTATGCGTTTTTTATTTTCAGTCGTCATTGCAAATCTTTTTTGAAATACTCTATAGTCTTTTTTAGTCCTTCTTCTAGAGCAACGTGTGGCTCCCATGATAACATCTCTTTGGCGAGGGTGATGTCTGGTTTGCGCTGTTTGGGGTCGTCCTCCCGCGGGTGAGGCAATTTTTCTATCTTGCTTTTGGATTGGGTAAGCTCTATAACTTTCTCTGCAAGCTCGTAGATTGTGAACTCATCCGGGTTGCCTAGGTTTACGGGACCGGTGAAGTCGCTATCGTTTTCCATCATGAGCACGAGCCCGGACACAAGATCGGAAACATACTGAAAACTTCTTGTCTGCGTACCGTCTCCGTGTATCGGTATGGACTCACCCAGAAGTGCGCGCACTATGAAATTTGAAACCACCCTTCCGTCATCTTTCGCCATCCGTGGTCCATAGGTGTTGAAGATTCTAACCACGCGAATCGGCATATTATGCTGACGACGATAATCAAAAAAGAGCGTCTCGGCGGCACGTTTGCCCTCATCATAGCATGCCCGAGGACCGATAGGATTGACATTTCCAAAATAGCTCTCATCTTGGGGGTGAACGTTTGGGTCGCCGTATATTTCCGACGTGGACGCTTGCAGTATTTTCGCGCCCGTACGCTTTGCCAAACCAAGCATATTTAACGACCCGACCACGGAAGTCTTTAGCGTCTTTACGGGATTGTACTGGTAGTGTACAGGAGACGCGGGACAAGCCAGATTGTATATCTCATCAACTTCCAGATGTATAGGCTCTGTTACGTCGTGGCGTACAAATTCAAACAAGGGATTATTTTGCAAATGACTGATATTGTCCTTTGAACTTGTAAATAAATTGTCCAGACAGATAACATAGTAATCTTTCGCAATCAAAGCATCGCAAAGATGCGAGCCTACGAAGCCCGCCCCACCTGTTACAAGGACGGTTTTTCTCCTGCCCGCTCTCGCGGAAGGGTTCATGTAATATGTTCCACCCTTTTTTTCTTCAATAATCATATTGAGTATTCAGAGTTTTGTGTACAGATAAGCCATGGTATATAGACCGCAACGGTGAGCTAAGGTACGATCATCCAAGCAAATTTTCAATTTTCAATTTTCAATCAATTTACAATGACTCAATTTTCAAACTCTGCAAGCAAATATGGTCTAGAATAAAAATCTATCTTTAGGGTGAATATCTTCTGATTACTCTCATGTAACATATATAGTGTTATATACCCTTCAAGGATACAATTACGGTGTTTGAAACATTGAAAATTGAGAATTCATTGAAAATTGCAAAATTGAAAATTATGTAGGGTCTTTGTACACAAATGTCGAAAGAGCCATCATATTTTATCTATCTATGTCGGTATTTTTGCCTTGAGAGCTGTCGTGGGCATCCAGTTCTTCTTTTGTAACCTTTAGCAGTTCGCGTATCATATCATCATTCTTGTCTGCTTCACTTTTGCCATGTGGCTCCTGTGGTGTTTGCGAGGGAGAAGAAATTTTAAAAGCAGGTGTTTTGGGTGGAGGAAGGGGAACGGGCACGGGTGTAGGTGTAGAGTCGGAACTCGGCGCCAAAACACTTTCAAGCGCATCGGGCGGATTTCCCTCTGTGATTTCACCCTGACCCACTATTCCTCCCTCACTCTCCGTATTTATCCCGACGACATTTGCATTTTGTTCCTCCTTCGCCAAGGCTACGGAGGACAAGCCATCATCCTCACCGTTCCAACCTTTCACCTTTTCCCTTTCACCTTTTCCCTCCATAGCCTTGGCTACGGAGGGCAGGCCCTCGTACTCTTCTTCCTCTTCGTCGTATTCATCCTCATCGTCTGTGTCCGCCGTATCCGCTCCGACAGATCCTTCTATTATTTCATCTGTAAAAGAGTTCTTTGGTCTCTCTGTTGGTGGTAGTGACTTAGCCAAAAAGGGGGCGGACAATCCTCCGTCTATCATAAGCATAACGAGTGCGTAGTATGGAGGCAAATCGGCTAAATCTTTCGCCCCAAAACGCGGTTCGTATTTGGTTTCCATTATTTCGGCATCAAAGGGTCCAAGTCTAAAGGCGACCGTGGTTGCCACTTCGGAAAGTACGGTCTTTCTAACTTCCTCGCTCAATTGTTCCAAGTACAAATGCGCAAAAGCGAGACATATATTATTTTTCCCACCACTCCTTACAAGCGTCTCAAAGCTTTCTGCCCCAAAGGCAATAAAATTATCCACATAGACGTAAAGTGGCGCGGAGGAGAGCGGTTTTACCCCCTCTTTGTAGACCGCACCCTTGCCACCTTTCTCGCAGGATAAAGCAAAAAGGGCAAGCATCGCAACCATTGTATGACCAGCAATCAAGGCGCGTTCATCATCACTGTTCGCAAGGGAAAGATCTAGTATCAGGATCTTCCGCGTTGCCCTAACGTCTTCTATGTTAACCAATGTTCTTCCATCTTTGTTTTTACCTACGTTCAGAAATATATTTCCGCCATTGTTTTCAAGAAGTTTGCTTAGCTTTTCCAAAACAGGTTCGGTCGTGATTCGCCTGTTCCCATCGTTCATCTTGTCAAACTCCTCTTCAAAATATTTCTTTACGCCCGCGTGTTCAACCTTGGAAAGCATTTCCTTTCTCAATTTTTTATCGTTAAGAAATGTCTGCATGTCCGGAAGCGAACTACCCTGAGAGTGGATGAGGGCGAGAGTGGTATGACGCACCATTCTCATGATACGACTATTCCAAGAGTCCACGCACATCAGATGGAAAAGGTCCACGATATCATCCACGACAGTGTCCACATTCTCTTTTGGAACATCCGCAAAAATATCCAACGAATACATGCAATCCGTGTCGTATGGGTCTATATAAATCACATCATCCAATCTCTCTTCTGGCACATAATCAAGAATGTCTCCGATCATAGTACCCGGACCCATAATATAGCAAACACCCTCGCCATTTTGGATGTCCTGGATAGCCATATTTTGAAGAAGGGTTGACTTGCCCGTACCTGTCTTTCCAAGTACATGCATGTGGCGCTTACGGTCTTCTCTTTTTATGCCAAACCGAACATGCCGATCCAGAATATCACTCTCGGCAAAATACGTAACATTATTATCCCTCTTCACACCCCCCACTTCACCATCTTTCATACCACACATTATACATCACACCTTCCTCCACCACCAAAACATTATACCACACATTTCTGAAATAAAAGGGGTCTGACCCCTTTTATTTCAGAAAT
>Ga0066640_10000025_pt1 | contig 62293 bp, 58 predicted proteins | sample CryGeyCG2114_020_2_FD_59505 | JGI IMG/M metagenome (GOLD analysis project Ga0066640, IMG submission 59505) | Groundwater microbial communities from aquifer - Crystal Geyser CG11_big_fil_rev_8/21/14_0.20 | ecosystem: Environmental > Aquatic > Deep subsurface > Groundwater | place: USA: Utah... | reverse complement strand
CTTGCTTCAATAGTTCGAGTAGTAAATTCTGACCCATGTATTGTTGCAGAATCACGGGAAACAAACCAAGGGTTCCAAGGCTTTTTACCGCCTTCAAATGCAATGTTGGCAGGGTTATCGCCCTTGATAAATCTTAGATAATAGTGAGCAGGCAGATATGGCGGCTTTTCTGCCGGAACGCCTTTTTCAACCTCTGCCGCACCTGGTTTTGCTTTTATGTAAAATGCACTAGGTTGAGTCTGGTCAAATATCTGAACATTGGCAATATTCAACTTGTCTTTAGCGCAAGCTGCCAAAGCGGTTTTTATGATTTTATACGGCCAACCGCGTTGATTTATTATATCCTCATCGCTTTCAGGCGGCTTTCCCTCCCCTTGCCATGGTTTGAATTCTTCCTGCGCACCAACCAGCACCACTTCCAAATCACTTTCTGCGCCGGATTTCTTTTTGTTATTCCGACTAAAACTCTTAACCCGTGCACGAATCATCTCAACCGTAGTACTGCCATCAACAACAATAAGCTCCGTTGAGCCGTTTACTTTATCGCGCAGAATAAAGCATAGATTTTCATTAATATCAGCCGCACCAATATCGATACTTTCCTTGCCATGTACAAAACCAGCCATCCCTGTAGGGACTAACCTAGCTTTAGGGATTTCCTCCCCTTGATTCGCAAGATTGGTTTCAAGAAGCTGCGATGACCAATCCCGCAATATCCCGCGCAATTTTGTTAATTGAGTCATATACACACCCATTTCTTCACAAATATCATTCAGAGTGAATATCGAATCCTTGTCTTTTACCCAGCGTCTTAAAGCTCCTGTCAGAATGTCATCTTGCGGTATTCCTCTCGCTGCCCACAAGCCTATCTGCTCTTCTATATTACCTGCATAATCCTCTGCTATAGCAATTAATGAACGAACAAATGGGATTATTTGCACTTGCCGCTTTTCTTCATCGGTAAATAAATCTTCCTCAAAGAGCCTAGCCTCACATATATCAATGTTGCTTAGCATAGTGCCATCACATGACTCCAGAACTATGTAAAAAGCCTTTTGCAAATAATCATAAGCTTCGAGTGGCAAGCCTTTACTTTGAAAAATACCAACAATATAATCCGAAACATTACGGATTTCCGCAATTCTAGTGGTTGTACCCAAAATCGTCTGCATTGCCAGCCCAACTTCCTTGATTCCGGCAGCATCGAAATCATCTGCACTAGCAGCCGTATTTATTCCATCTTTGAGCTGGTTTAATAGGGAGGCCTTATCTTCAGTCCTCATACTTCTGACAACATCAATGTTATCCTTATAGCCGTCCCATAGCTCCAACGCATCTTTGATTGCCGGATGACGTTCACAGTCTGATAATTCAGATATTTCAGTAATCCCAAAATCGTCCCGATTCGCAAAAGGTGAAGGCGCACGTTTTTGAAGTATATCAATCATTTGATCAAGGGTCATCTGCCCTGCCATTGATACACGACCATTAATCTTAAGCTCATCCAACCAAACAAAACCATCCATATATAACTCCGTAAATTTTAGAGCTTTATAAAGAAAAGTTATGGATTAATCAAGAAATATTTAGTAATATTAATAATGTGCGGTTATGCCATTAATTTTATGGCTTGCGCGCGTGCTTCGTCCGTCAATTCCGCACCGGAAAGCATTCTCGCCAACTCGTCGCGCCGCTCTTCAGCCTCAAGAATTCGGACATTCGTTAGATTCGCGCCACCCTTAGCTTCCTTCAAAACCCGCATATGCGTGGTTGCCTGCGCTGCAACTTGCGGCAAATGCGTTACGACAAAAACCTGCAACTCCTTACCAAGTTTAGCCAAACGCTCGCCGATTGAAGCTGCAACCGAACCACCGGTTCCCGTATCAATCTCATCAAAAATCACAGTAGGCGCGGTGGAAACATCCAGCAATACCACTTTTAATGCTAGCATAAAGCGAGAAATCTCACCGCCGGAAGCAATCTTCGAAAGTGCAGAAAGCGGCGTTCCGGGATTGGTTGAGGCCAAAAATTCCACCCTATCTATGCCCAAGGCCGACGGGGCTTGCACGCTGAATTCTACCTCAAATTTTGTACCTGCCATGGCGAGTGGCTTTAATTCCGCCACCAGCTTTTTCTCCAGCTCCTTGGCGGCTTTCTTGCGCTTTGCCGAAACATCATTGGCAATTTTCATATATTCCGCTTCGAGTTGCGCCACTTCCTGCACCAGCATTTTTATATCTTTTTCTTCGCTTTGCAGAGCGTTTAATTTCCCTTCAATCTCCGCCATATAATCTGCTAACTGGTCGGGATGGCAATCATATTTCCGCGCCAAACCACGAATAGCAAATAATCTTTCCTCAACCTGATTTATCTTTTCCGGATCATGCTCCATGCTATTTTGAATATCAGTCAGCCCGGAAAAAACCTCGGATATCTCAATTGAAGCGCGCTCAAGATTCTCGATTAGCTGGTGAAAATCTTCATTACCGCTACGCATCAGGGTTTTTTGCGCGTTCAAAATCGCAGTTTCAATGTTTTTATCACGGGTTAACTCTTCCTCAACATCACGCAATAATGCAGCGACTTTCTCGTAATCCATCATTTTGCGCCGCGTATCGGCAAGCTCCTCCTCCTCACCCGCTTGCGGATTTAGCTCCACCAACTCGTCCAGAACATGGCGCAAATAATCTTCCTCTTTTTTGACTTCCGCTATTTTTCGCTGTTTTTCTACCAGTTCACGCTTCGCCTCATTCCATTTCTGGAATGCTGCTTTTAATTCCTCAACTTCGCTCTCTAATTTTGCAAATCTATCAATGACTTCGCCCTGCATTTCCGGCTCAAAAAGCGTGGATTGCTCATGCTGAGTGTGGATTTCCACCAATTTCTCACCAATCTCTGCCAGCAATTTTAAGCTGATTTGCGCGTCATTCACAAATGCTTTTGATTTGCCATCAACGGTGATTTTACGGCGAATTAGCAACTCATCAGCTTCCAGATCATTTTCTTGCAGAATCCGCTTAACTTCCTCAGTCAACGCAAATTCTGCCGTAACTTCGGCAAAATCCTGCCCAAAACGAATGATAGATTTATCCAGCTTTTTGCCGATTATAAGCCCCAAAGAGGTGAGAATAATTGATTTCCCTGCGCCGGTTTCACCGGTCATCACGCTATAGCCGTCTGAAAAATCAAGATTCAGCTCATCTATCAGCACAACATTTTTGATATTTATTGATTGCAGCATTTATTGCCCACTCCAAGAATCACTATAAAACCTCAAAAAACCTCATACCAGCTTTCATCTTCACCTGATTCACCATGCTCTCGCATTTCACCGTTTATCAGCAAATCATAGCTATCCTGATACCATTCCGAGCCGGGATAATTATGCCCCAATACTGCCGCATATTTTTGCGCTTCCGGTACGATTCCAAGCGCTAGATAGCTTTCTGTTAGCCTATGCAAAGCTTCTTCCACCTGCGCCGTGGTTGGATATTCCTCCACCACTTTTTTGAAGCGGTTAATCGCCCCGATATATTGCCGTTTTTTCAGATAATAACGCCCTACTGCCATTTCCTTTCCTGCTAAATGGTCTTGCACCAAATCAAGTTTCAGCTTGGCATCGCGCGCATAATCACTTTCCGGAAATCTTATGATAACATCATTCAGCGCTTGTTTGGCAAGTAAGGTCATTTTCTGGTCACGCTCAACATTAGAAATCTGATTATAATATGATAACGCAATCAGATAATAAGCATAAGTTATGTTCTCATTGCCGGGGTTAAGCTTTACAAAACGCTCAAGAATTTTTATAGCATCGCCATATTCTTCATATTTATAATGTGCATAAGCTGCCTGAATCTGCGCTTTCACCGCCCATTTGGAATATGGATGCAAGCGCTCAACATCCAGAAATGTTAGTGCCGCCGCCTTATAATTCTTCTCTTCTAGGCTGGTTTGCGCCTCGTTATAAATCTCCTCTGCCGGACGCGCATCTTCAACCACAACCTCTTCATCTTCGGTTGAAGCACAGCCAATAAACATAAATAACAAAAATATTGTGAGCAAACGCATATATCCTGTATAAAGATGATTTTAGTATTTGAAAAGATTTTGTTATGAAAACTGAGATAAGCATTAAAAATAATCCCCCACTTGGCGCAGCTTTGCCCGATTCTCCGCATGCGGTTTCGGTCAGCCTGCCTGAATGGGCGGATGTGGTTGGCTATGAGGAGGGCGAGGCGAGGGTTTTAAACGCTATGCAGCTTGGCTATCCACGCTTTGTTTATCATCCCAAGGTCAAAGAGTTATTTGCTGCCTGCGAAAAAGAATTTAGCAAGGAAGGAGAGTTTGCAATTGCCCTGCCTTCAAAAAAAATCGCTAAACTCTGCGTTGATTATTGCAATTCTGGCAGAATTGAACAGTTTAAAACTGTTTTTGCAGTGATTTTACCCGAAGCTGCACGTGAAAAGGCAAAGCAATTCTGGCAACATAGCGGGTTTATAATTTCATCCCGTCAGGCAGAAAATATCTTGAAAAGTCAACAGCCGGCAACCAATAGTCAACAGCCACAAATCAAAAAACATCTGGCTAAACTCGCAAACGCTGATGCTGATGATGTTTATTTATATCCATCAGGAATGGCGGCAATTTTCGCAGCTTATCTGTTAGTGAATGGAATGACTCGTGAGGGAGCGCAAGCGACCGAGGGCAAGGCCATTGAGGCCGCTAAGGCTGCGCGCCGCTTGAGCGCAATAAAAACAATCCAGCTTGGGTTTCCCTATGTTGATACGCTCAAAATTCAACAGCGTTTCGGTGCGCATGAGTTTATTGGGTATGATGATTATGACAAGTTGCAGGAAATTGTTTCACGTGAAACAATTAGCGCAATTTTCACCGAATATCCTTTAAACCCGCTTCTGGATTTGGTTGATTTCGCAAAATTAAGAGAGTTTGTTGGCGAAACGCCGCTGATTATTGATGATACACTTTCCACATGGGAAAATTTCCGCGCTCTGGATTTTGCCGATATTGCCGTTACCTCACTCACTAAGTTCTATTCAGGAATCGGCGACGTGCTGGCGGGATGCTTGATATTAAACAAAACCTCGCCGCATTATGCAAAATTCAAGCAAATATTAGATACGGAATATGAGAATTTATTATATCAAGATGATGCTGAAGTTTTATATGAAAACGGACAGGGTTATGAAAAGAGAATTAAAATCATAAATAAAAATGCAAAAGATTTGGCCGAATTCTTAAACAACCAAATCCGGAATCCCAAAACTAAAATCCTAAATTTCGGCGGAATAATCTCCATTATTCTTGAGAATGAGGAGCAAGCCATAAAATTTTACGATAATCTTGAGGTCAATAAAGGCCCAAGCTTAGGCACGGAATATACTCTTGCCTGCCCCTATACATTACTTGCCCATTATCGCGAACTGGATTGGGCGGCAGCGCAAAATGTACCCGCGCATTTAATCCGCATTTCCGTGGGCTGCGAGGATATTGAGAAATTGAAACAAAAGTTTGCAAAAGATTTGGCTTCAATCTAAAAGATTGGCTAGTAATCTTATTGGACGAAATTGGACGAAATTATGGGACAAGCTGAGAAAAAACAGGAAATACCGCTATACAAACAATTCGGGCTTTCCGATGAGGAATACGGAAAAGTTCTGGAATTTATGGAACGCGAACCGAATATGACCGAACTCGGCATTTTCAGCGTTATGTGGAGCGAGCATTGCAGCTATAAATCCACACGCAAATGGCTCAAAACCTTGCCCACTAAGGGCGAATGTGTGATTTGCGGCCCCGGAGAAAATGCCGGAGTGGTGGATATTGGTGACGGGCAAGCAGCTATTTTCAAAATGGAATCGCATAATCACCCTTCATATATTGAGCCGTTTCAGGGTGCAGCAACCGGAGTTGGCGGGATTTTGCGCGATGTATTTACTATGGGCGCACGCCCGGTAGCAAATCTCAACGCGTTGCGCTTTGGCGAACCTTCACACCCGAAAACAAAATCATTAATTGCAGGCGTAGTAAGCGGAATCGGCCATTATGGCAATTGCGTAGGCGTGCCCACAGTTGGCGGCCAATGCGAATTTGATGAATCTTATAATGGAAATTGCTTGGTAAATGCGATGAGTGTCGGCATTGCCGACCAAGATAAGATATTTTACTCAAAAGCAGCCGGAATCGGCAATCCGGTGATCTATGTCGGCAGTAAAACCGGACGTGACGGAATCCATGGCGCAACCATGGCCAGCGCAGAATTCGGTAAGGATGCGGAAGAAAAACGCCCAACCGTGCAAGTTGGCGACCCATTCACCGAAAAATTGCTGATTGAAGCCTGCCTTGAGCTGATGCAAACCGATGCAATTGTGGCAATTCAGGATATGGGCGCTGCCGGATTAACCTCCTCCAGCGTGGAAATGTGCAGCAAAGGCGAAGTTGGGATTGAGCTTTGGATGGACAAAGTTCCGTGCCGCGAAGAAGGAATGACCGCTTATGAAATGATGCTCTCCGAATCGCAAGAGCGCATGTTGATTATCATCAAGCCGGAAAAAGAAAAAGAAGCTAAAGCAATTTTTGATAAATGGGATTTGGATTTCGCCGTAATCGGCAAATTAACCGATACAAGGCGCATGATTCTCAAAATGGGAAAAAATATTGAGGCAGATTTGCCAATCCCACCACTCGCCGATGAAGCACCGGAATATGACCGTCCATATAAGATTATACGCAATACCGATAGGTTAGAGGCTGATTTTTATCCCGCACCTGCCGATATTGAGCAAACCATTATGGACATTCTCCACTCACCGAATATGAGCAGCAAACGCTGGATATGGGAGCAATATGACCATATGGTTATGGGTGATACAATCCAGCTACCGGGCGGCGATGCAGCCGTTGTGCGCGTTCATGGTACAAATAAGGCATTGGCGATAACGGCAGATTGCACCCCGCGCTATTGTTATGGCGACCCGATTGAAGGCGGCAAACAAGCCGTGGCCGAAAGCTGGCGTAATCTTGTAGCTACCGGAGCAAAACCTTTAGCTATTACAAATTGCCTCAATTTCGGCAACCCAGAAAAACCCGAAATTATGGGACAAATTGTCGGCTGCTTGCAAGGCATGGGCGAAGCTTGCGAAATTCTGGATTTCCCTATCGTTTCCGGCAATGTTTCACTATATAATGAAACTATGGGCAGCGGCATCTTGCCAACCCCTGCAATTGGCGGCGTTGGGCTGATTGAAGATATCTCGCAAATGAAAACATTGGCATTTAAGAAAGAAGAAGAAAGCATTATCTTAGTTGGTGAAACCACCGGATTCCTAGGAAACTCGATATATAGCCGTCAGATTTGCGGCTGCACAAAAGATGCCCCGCCGCCGGTGAATCTTGAGGGCGAATTACTCGCAGGACAGCTTTTGATGGAAAGTAATGAGATTATCACCGCCAGCCATGATATTTCCGATGGCGGGATGATTATCGCAATTTGTGAAATGGCAATGGCAAGCGGTCTTGGCGCATATCTGGTGCTGCCAAAAACCGAAATCCCGCTACATGCATGGCTATTCGGCGAAGGACAAGGGAGATATATTGTCACCACCGACAAAGCCAAGCTCTTGATGAAAAAAGCCGAGCAATTAGGCGTGCCTGCGGTAGAAATCGGCAAAGTTTATGGCGAAAATATTATTATGGGTGATAATATTAATCTTTATGTTTCCGAGCTGCGCCGCGCCCATGAAAGCTGGCTGCCGGAATTTATGGAAGGATAGTAAGATAATATGCCGATAAGTCGTGAAGAACTTGAAAATACGCTGAAAACTGCATTTCCCAACGGAGAAATTACGGTAAATGACCTAGCCGGAGATAATGAGCATTGGTCAGTTATAATCAAAGATGCAGGATTTGCAGGGCTTCCCCGCGTTGCACAGCATAAAAAAGTGCAGGAAGCGGTGAAAAATCATGATATTCACGCTTTGCAGATAAAAACCGAGGCCTAGCCTGCCACACGCCCAGCACCAGAACGATTTTCTGCACGATGCGCCTCAACAAAGCTCCGCCTTCTTGCATAAAAATCTGCGATGTCGGGATTCTCTTTAAATGCTTCTAGCGCATCTTGAATTACTCCATCAACAGCTTGACTAACACGATCCATCAATTCCCGATTATGCGCAAAGATACCGCATACAAGGCTTGCAACCTCAACTCTCAAATCTGCCCTCAGCCGTCCTTCGTTAATTTCTGTGGAAAGCTTTTCTGCCAAATCCTCGCTAAAAAATCCACCAATCTGCACGCTCCCCTTTCTCCTAGCTGAAGGAGAATGCAACGCAATGAAAGATGAGCGCAGATTTGATAGCGCAATTCCTTCTGCCACAACTTCGAATGAATCAAATGCAGTAAAAATCGGGGCAGATTTAGAAGATTTAGAAGCTGCTGAACGATAACCACCAACTAAACTATGTCGTATGGAAACAGCACTATTTGTAGCCTCGGAGGTAGTTAGCATTTTTGCCACCAAAGCACATTCACGCGGCATCTTTCCCGGCTGCGGATATAAACTTAGCTCCTGCAACATATTCCCATACTCATCTTCAATATATGGCGTAAACTCAATATGCGCAGCAGCACCCATTTTATCATCAACTGTGATTTTAACTTGCAGCTCTGAATTCTCGCCTGAGCCAGCAAATCTTAAATTCGCAATATATTCCGGATAAGCCAGCCAGCCATCTCTTTGAATCAGCTCACAATGCGGAGAATCACTAGTTACATTCGGACTTTTAGTCATAATTAAGTACTCTAACAATAAATTGGCTAGGCTAGATATAGCAATTATTAACTTATGTCAATGATTATGGTGCTTGCAATACTCAAATATTGATGTATGCATAGAAAAAACAGGAGAATCACATGGACGAAAATCTAAAAAAGCAATTTGAATCAGAAATTTCAGCAAATGATGTTGTTGTGTATATGAAAGGCACAAAACAAATGCCGATTTGCGGGTTTTCCGCAGCGGTTGCAGGAGTTTTCCAGCAATTAGGCGTAGATTTCTATGATGTGAACGTGCTGGCAGATGAAGCCGTGCGTGAAGGTATCAAGCAATTCTCCGAGTGGCCGACAATCCCGCAAATCTATGTTAAGGGTGAATTTATCGGCGGCTGCGATATTATCCGTGAAATGTATGAAACCGGTGAATTGCAGCAATTATTGAAAGATAAAGGGCTGATAGCCGCTTAATTCTATTTGCCGCTCATACGGTCAAGTGCGGCGTTGGTTGCCGCCTCTTTTGCAGCAGCAGCTTGACGTATATTCGGATCATTTACAAATCCTTGCCCCTGATTCACCGCGCCATAGCCGGTAACGGTAGTTGGGTCAACATTTCCGACGCCCTGAACATTTGATTGCAATGTTTGCGATGAACCATTCATAGAATCAAACAAGCCTTTCGCTTGCTCAAACATGCTGGAAAGACCATTCATGCTATTAAGCCGTCCACCAAGCAAATCCTGAGCCATACCCATAATGAAGTCCTGCACTTCCTGCGACATATTGCCGAGGACTGCCTGCGCTTCAGGAGTGTTTCTTAATTCACCAATTGCACTTTCATAATCTGCCATAATGTAACTATATTAACATTAACGATAATTTATTTCAAGTTACAGTTTTATTACACATAGCATAAAAATGCAGGGCAAAATATTTTTTGCTCACGTTAACCTTTTCTTAATTTGTTTATGTAATACTGTCTAGTATGAATCTGTTATTGCGGCAATAGGGTTGCGGTAACGCCAAAGGCAAGTAGCCTTTAAATATAATCCAAGTAGGAGAATAAAATGACAACTTCAATTAACACAAACGTTTCTGCGTATTTCGCGCAAAACAACCTCCGCTCATCAAGTGCTGAAGCTCAAAGTTCTATCGCTCGTCTATCTAGCGGTAATAGAATTATTCGTGCATCTGATGATGTTGCGGCTCTTTCTATCGGTACAATTCTAAGAACTGACGTTTCAACTTTAAGAACAGCTCTTTCTAACACATCTCAGGCCGGATCATTGATTCAGGTGGCTGATGGTGCGATTGAAAGACTAGGTGAAATTTTACAACGTCAAAAAGCTCTTGCCGTTCAAGGTAACGCCGATACTCTTTCAGACACAGAACGTGGTTATCTAGACCAAGAATTCCAATCTCTAGTATTGGAGTATGATCGTATCGTATCTGAAACTAACTTTAACGGAACAAAGCTGCTTAACGGTAACTTGTCTGGCTCAGCTATTACTGCTGCTGCCGCTTCAACCGGTACGGCTGCAACTACAGATATCACAATCACACCAGCAAATACTACTACTATCGCTGCTATTTCTGTAAGCAGTCTTGGTACTGTTGCTAACACTGGATCAGCTAACCTCGATGCAGTATTTACTGAAGCTAACATTGCTGCTGCAACTGTTGTAGCAACACCTTCAACTGTAGTAACAGGTGATTTCGTAACTTCAAAATACATCAACTCTTTCACAGTAACAACTGCTGATAGTGCTGATGATATCTCTGCAATCGCAAACTTCTTTAATGGTTTGGCAACTGCAACAGTTACTTTCACTGGTGACGTTGCAGATGATGGTACTGGTACAGTTAGCATTGTTTCTGGTGGTGTTACTTTCACTTCCGGCACAGAAGATTTTGCTGGCAACCCAGGTGCTATATATCTAACAGATGCAGGCTCTTCTGATGCTCAAATCAGGTTAGATCTTAACACTCTTACCGGTACTGTAGTAGATACTGCAACTCTTGAAGCTGCAGATACAGTGATTCAAACTGAGCTTCGTTCTTCAACTTATGCAACATCTGCTGTAGCTGGTGACTATACTCTAACTGCAAGTGATGCCGATATCGCAGCTGTTTCTGTAGCTGGTTATGGTTCAGACACAGAAGCCGGTTTAGAAGCTGTTGCTGAGTTCATCAACGGTTTAGCAACTGCGACAACAACTGGTGCTTCAACAGGCGGTAATGACGGTGTTGTAACCACATCTATTATTTCAGGTGGTCAAACATTCACATCGACTTTTGATACTCAGGACGCTGCCGGTGCACAAACCTTCACTAACGCGGCAACTGGTGCGACAATCAGTATTACATTGTCTAACCAAGGTATCACAACTGACGCTGCTGCGGTAACTTACACTAACGGTGGTGCATTCCAAACTGCTATTAGAACTGTTACTGCAACTGCTGTTCCTGATGGGTCAAACTATTCAGTAACACCGGTTATCAACAGCTTTGCGGTTGCTGGCTTCGGTACTAACTCAACTACAGGCGTAGACAATGTTCAAGCTTTCATTGCTGACTTTGCTAACCTGCAGGTAACAGTTAATGCTGATACAGGAAACGATGATGGTTCTGGTACTATCACAGTTCAAGCTGGTGGCATAACATTTACATCAGCAGATAATGACTGGACCAATAATCCTGCTTCAGTAACGTTGACATCAACAACAGGTAATGGTGAGACTCTAACTTTAGATCTTAACAACCTGAACCTGTCATCTAACGATGCAACCGGCCTTATCGCTGCTGAGTCAACAATCGAAGACGCTCTTAAAGGTCTTAGAACTGCTGACAACTCAGAAAATGGTGTAGGTACAATTGCTATCACTATCGGTGATGATACTTTCACTTCACCTTCAGGAACAACATTTGGCGGAAACCCAACTGCTATCCTGTTCACAAGTGATAGTGGAAACCTAGAAGTGTTGTCAATCGACCTAGCTGACATAACAATCAATGATGATGCTGGCCTAACAGCCGCAGCAGCAGCGATTCAAACAGCTGTTCAAGGCTTGACCTACACTAACACATTTGTTGCAACTGCTAGAGAAGCAACAACTGGTGCGGCAGCGTTCCAAGTTGGTACTTCATCAAGCGATACTATCTCAGTATCTATCAGCTCTGTTGCTTCAACAGCTGTTTATCTTGATGATTTAGGTGCAGCGCAAACATTGTCTGTGGGTACAAAAGCAGGGTCAATTGCAGCTTCCGGAGTTCTGGATAATGCGATTAACAACCTGACATCTGTAAGGGCAGACGTTGGTGCGGCTCAGTCAAGATTTAACTTTGCTGCTTCTGCACTTGAAACATCTATCCAAAACATTGACGCTGCTCGCGCAGGGTTCTTGGATGCAGATATTTCAACAGAATCCACAACATTTGCTCAAAACCAAGTTCTGATACAGGCATCTATATCAGTTCTTGCTCAGGCAAACCAGCTACCACAGAACTTGCTGAAACTTATCGGCTAATAGTTCTATCAGGGATGGGGGGAAGTTTTTCTTCCCTCCTTCCTGAGAAAACAAGGAGATTTAAATCTTTAAGAATATAGATATATTTTTAGAAATTTAAATTCAGACAAAACTTATTGGGGGAAAAATCTGGATTTGAAGGGGGAAAAATGGATATAAACAATATTACATCAGGCCCAGTTTTAACTGGCGCACCGAAAGTATCCGAGAAAGCAAGTGTTCCTGCTCAGCCAGCAGTTGCGCCTAAAGCACCTCCGGCAGAAATAAAACTTCCACAAACTGGCGATGAAGTCAGATATGAGGAAGTAAAAATGGCCGCAGATGCCGTTAAGAACTTATACGCTGTTTCAGATACAAGATTCACAATCTTTAAAGACTTGGCAGGTGACTATGTTACCCGCTTCAGGTCACTACGCGATGGCACAGTGAAATATTATCCTGAGAAAACTCTATATGAGTTAGTTGCCATACGTAGCGGTAGAAGCGGCTCAGTCAGCACTGACGCTTAAAGCTCACTTGAACAATATTCCTAATTCGCTATTTTGCAGCCCTGTTTGGCTGCTTTCTTTTTATGCACCTACGATAACCAGCCTTTTCTCCTTGCATTCTCGCTAAAACTTAATATATAAAGTCCCTCCCTGAGAGTTTAATCAGGGGGTTGACAAGTGTGATATAGTAATAATTCGAGTACATAAACCACAAACTTATTTGATAAATTAGGAGCAAAAATGGCTGGAGCAATAGCAACAAATCTAGGTTTCCCACGTATTGGTGCAATGCGCGAATTGAAAAAAGCAGTAGAATCTTTCTGGAAAGGCGAGGCAAGCAGCGCTGAACTTGATGCAGTTGCAAAGGAAATTCGCAGCAATAACTGGAAGTTCCAGCAAGAAATGGGAATTGAGCATATCCCGTCAAATGATTTTTCTCTCTATGACCATGTGCTAGATACAATTGCCCTGCTCGGTGCAATTCCTGAGCGTTATAACTGGGACGGCGGCCAAATTGACCGCGATACATATTTCGCAATGGCGCGCGGCGGCAGAAGCGGCAAACTCAAAGATGTTCCGGCAATGGAGATGACAAAATGGATGGATACGAATTACCATTATATCGTGCCTGAATTAACTCAAGAACAAGAGTTCGGAATCTCATTCTCAAAGATATTTGACGAATTTAAGGAAGCAAAGCAGCTTGGAATTAAAACCCGCCCGGTTCTGGTTGGCCCGGTTTCATTCCTGCTACTCGGTAAAATGAAGGATAGCGAAAGCAATCCACTGGATTTACTGGACAAAATCCTACCTGTTTATCGCCAAATCATTGAAAAACTCGCAAAAGAAGGTGCTGAGTGGATTCAACTGGACGAGCCTGCATTATCTCTGGATTTACCTGCTAATGCACGTGATGCTTTCAACAAATCCTATAACGAGCTTTCCGGCTGGGGCTTGCATATTATGGTCGCAACCTATTTCACAGATTTAGGTGACAATCTGCAAACTGCGCTGAAATTGCCGATAAAAGCTTTGCATCTAGACATTGTACGCGGTGCAAAACAGCTTGATTCTGCCCTTGCATCTGCACCAAAAGATTTGATTCTTTCCCTTGGTGTGGTTGAAGGCCGCAATATCTGGAAAACCAACCTGAATGAAGCACTTAATAAGCTGGAAGCTGCGGCACAAAGAATCGGCAAAGACCGTATTTTTGTTGCGCCAAGCTGCTCACTTTTGCACTCTCCTGTTGATTTGGATTCTGAAACAGAGCTTGATGCAGAGCTAAAAAACTGGCTGGCATTCGCTAAACAGAAAGTTCAGGAAATTAATATCCTGACCAAAGCACTCAATGATGGGCGCGATTCCGTTGCCGAAGAACTGGCCGAAAATGCCAAAGCGATGGAAAGTCGCCGCACTTCGAAGCGCATTCATAACCAAGATGTTAAAAAGCGTTTTGAGGGCATTTCCGCTGAAATGACCGAGCGTCAATCAGATTATCCAACTCGCGCAAAGCAACAGCAAGAAGCTTTGAAATTGCCGCTTTTCCCGACAACTACCATCGGTTCTTTCCCGCAAACTGCGGAAGTACGCGCCAAACGCGCCGAGTTTAAAGCCGGAAAAATCTCCGAAGCCGAATATGATGAATTTCTTAAAAATGTAACTGCCGAAGCAATTGCCTGGCAGGAAGAAATCGACATTGATGTTCTGGTTCATGGTGAATTTGAGCGTAATGACATGGTTGAATATTTCGGCGAACAGCTTGATGGCTTTGCCTTCAGCAAGTTCGGCTGGGTACAATCTTACGGCTCACGCTGCGTGAAACCGCCGATTATTTTCGGTGATGTATCACGTCCAAAACCAATGACTGTTGAATGGGCAAAATTCTCGCAAACCAAAACCAAACGCCAGATGAAAGGCATGTTAACCGGCCCTGTCACCATCCTGCAATGGAGCTTTGTCCGTGATGACCAACCGCGCGAAACCACCTGCAAGCAAATCGCGCTGGCAATCCGTGATGAAGTTGTTGATTTGGAAACAGCCGGAATCAAAATCATTCAAATTGATGAAGCTGCACTCCGCGAAGGTTTGCCGCTACATAAATCCGAGTGGGAAAGCTATTTGAAATGGGCTGTGGATTCATTCCGCATCACCGCCAGCGGTGTTCGTGATGAAACGCAAATCCACACACATATGTGCTATTCCGAATTCAATGATATTATCGCCTCGGTTGCCGATATGGATGCGGATGTGATTTCAATTGAAACCTCACGCTCACAAATGGAATTGCTCGATGCTTTTGTTGAGTTCAAATATCCGAACGAAATCGGACCGGGTGTTTATGATATCCATTCGCCGATTATCCCAACCAAAGACCAGATAAAAGAGCTGCTGAAAAAAGCGCTGAAAGTTCTGGATGCAAAACAGATTTGGGTCAATCCTGATTGCGGGTTGAAAACTCGCGGCTGGGCAGAAACCAAGCCTGCGCTGGAAAATATGGTTGCGGCAACAAAAGAGCTGCGCAAGGAAATCGGCAAGGAAAAAGCGGCTTAGTTATCTGTATAAGCGTATATCCTGAATCCAAATTTTCGGGATATGCGCTTGACTCTGGAAATTATTGGCAAAATTTTCTTAAGCAGCCACTTCTGTGCCGCCAATAGTCATTGAGGAGATTTTTAAGGTCGGTTGACCAACGCCGACAGGAACGCCCTGACCGTCTTTGCCGCACATGCCCACGCCCTTATCAAGCTGCATATCATTGCCTATCATCTCAATTTTGCGCATAACATCAATGCCCTGCCCAATCAGGGTTGCGCCTTTTATCGGCTGCGTAATCTTGCCATTCTCAATTTTATATGCCTCGGACGCGCTAAACACAAAATTGCCGTTGGTGATATCCACCTGCCCGCCACCAAAATGCGGCGCATAAATTCCGTTTTTGACGCTGGAGATTATCTCCTCCGGCGTATGCTTGCCATCCAACATAAATGTATTCGTCATACGTGGCATCGGGCGGCACGCATAGCTTTCGCGGCGGCCATTACCCGTTGGCTCAACGCCCATCAGCCGCGCATTCATCCTGTCTTGCATCAGCCCGACCAGCTTGCCGTCTTCTATCAGCACATTGCGTTTTGTCGGCGTGCCTTCATCATCAATATTCAAACTACCGCGCCTGCCTTCAATTGTGCCGTCATCAATCACGGTAACACCCTTGCTCGCCACTTGCTGACCCATCAATTCGCTAAAAACACTGGTTTTTTTGCGGTTAAAATCCCCTTCCAAACCATGCCCGACTGCCTCATGCAACAAAACCGCAGGCCAGCCCGAACCTAAGACCACCGGCAATTCCCCCGCAGGAGCAGGAATAGATTCCAGATTCACAAATGCCTGACGCAATGCCTCATCAGCTTGCTCTTTCCATGCTTCGGGAGTTATATATTGCAGATAGCCTGCCCGACCACCCGCACCGCTAGAACCTTTTTCCATGCGTTGATTATCCTCAACCGTAACCGAAACATTCAAACGCACTAATGGGCGGAAATCAGTGGCAATCTGCCCGCCAGCCCGCATCACCATTACTGCCTGCCACTCGCCGCTAAGGCTGGCTGTTACCTGACGCACGCGCGGATCACGCCCACGCAGATAAGCATCAATATCTTCCAGCAATTTCACCTTATTCTTAAACGGGACTTCTTCTAAAGGGCTGTTTGGCGTATATAATTGATGATTCTTAGTCGATTGCTTCTGGTCGATTGGCAGATTTGGGTTTTCATTCAATCGTACAGCCATAACCGTTTCGGCAGCTTTTTTTATCGCCGCCTCAGATATGATAGAAGAATGCGCATAGCCGATTGCCTCATCCGCCACCCCGCGCAATCCAAAACCTTGCCCCGTATCAAAACTGGCATTACGCAATTTACCATCGTCAAAAACAAAGGATTCATCCTTCGAGATTTCAATAAAAAGTTCGCCATCATCCATGCCGTGCAGAGCGTTATCCACCAGCTTTTCTAGGGAGTTTTTTTCGATATTTGCGGTTTTATAAAAGAATTCTTCGTTCATATCGCCTTTATAAGTTTTTTACTATTCCAGTTAAACACACAAATCGCTTCTTTACAAAATATATCATAGATTTCACTCAACAAACATGGAGGAAATTATGTTTAAAAAAACTTTATTAACCGCAGGTCTTATACTTGCTTCTACTACAGCATCTCACGCACTGACAGTTGTGAATGTTATTGATACACCTAATCAGGGAAATGTTGCCGTTACCGGCTATGTTTCTTCAATCTTAACCGATAATGAGTTCGTATTAAGAGATGGCAGTGGTTCTATTAATGTAGAAACCAATAATGCCTATAATCTCTCAGTGGGCGATAAATTGACGGTACAAGGTTTTATGGATAATGATGCCTCAGGGAAAGAAATTGATGCAACAACAATATCCAACCATACTAAAAACTTGCTGAATGATAGCCGGACAACCAATGTGGTGGTTGAACACGCGCCCACCTACAAAAAGCGTAACCACCATATGAATTCGTTCATCGATAGTAGGGGCAATCGTGTGTTCAATAGCACTGCTACAGCACAACAAAATATGAGACAGCAAAGATTGGAAGGAAACTACAATCATGCAAATAATGCTTATATAGACAATAACGAAGCTCACGTTCACACGAATACTGATGTTCATTCAAATTATGACGGTGAGCACAGAATTATACACGAAGAAACAAGAACCAGAATTTATACTGATTAATTGACCAATATATCTATATAAAATGAATTTGGCGGGGTTTATTCCCCGCCTTTTTGCTGGCACGCGCATTATTCACAATTATATCTTGTGGAATATAATAAATCACATTTTTTTCTTGCATAATCTGATTCCCTAGTGATATAGTAGGGAATGTTACCAATCTCATTGAATTTGGAGAAGCTTTCTATCGCCCTAATCGGGCAGGGAAAACAATTTGAACGCAGGAAAAAAATATTAGAGGAACAGGGAGCAAAAAAGCTATCAATCATCAGCCCTCAACCATCAACTAAGATTGACTTCAATCAGTTTGATATCGTGCTGATAGTTGATGCTAAAAACGATGAGGAGTTATATAAACAGGCAAAGGCTGCAAAATGCCTGGTAAATGTCGAGGATAAGAAGCAATATTGTGATTTTTATTTCCAAACATTTATACAGCGCGGTGATTTACAAATTAGCGTTTCGACTAATGGAAAATCACCGGGTACAGCGCGCCTGATTCGAGAAAAGCTGGAGAAAGATTTCGGTGAAGAATGGGGAAATAGAATTGAGGAGATAGCATCAAAACGAAGCGAGTGGAAAACACAAGGCGATAGTTTTGATGAGGTGAATAAGAAAACAGAAGAATATATTAACAGCCAAAAATGGCTAAATTAGAAAGGATGACTCCGAGCATCGCGAGGCAAGGCCACCCACGGCCGAAGAGCCTGCGCGGCGACAGAGCGCAAATTAAAACTTATGCTAGATAATTTTATAAATACGGAAATTGACAAAAAAGCCCTCGCACGCGTGCAGAGGATGGAAGCTTTTTATTCCGGATTTGATGCCGAACAGCTTATAAAAACCGTGATTAATCAAGAATTCAAAAATGAAGTAGCTTTATTTTCCAGTTTCGGCGCGCATTCTGCATTGCTGATTGATATGGTCGCAGAAGTTAACCCGAAAACGCCAATTTTGTTTTTAGACACAGAAAAGCATTTCGCCAAAACTTATGAATATGTTGAACAAATCACGAAAAAGCTTTGCCTCAAGAATGTGCATTTCTTAAAGCCCGACCCAAAGCTGGTAAAAAATACCGACCCGAATGGCGAGCTTTGGAGCATTCAGCCAAATAGATGCTGCTGGATGAGAAAGGTTGAACCACTCCAACGCGCAATTAAAGAGCTGGGAATCAAAGCGCTGATAACCGGACGCAAACGCTACCAAACCTCAGAGCGCAACGATATGGGCTATTTTCAGGTAGATGCAGACGGCATCTTCCGAATTAACCCGCTTGCATTTTGGGATAAAGATAAAATCGCCAAGGAGTTCAAATTCCGCCAACTGCCGCAGCATCCGCTAGTGGCCGAAGGTTATAAATCAATCGGCTGTGAGCCGTGCACCATCCCCGTTGGCGAAAATGGCGATGAGCGCGATGGACGCTGGGCGCACACGGCTGATTTGTATGGTGAGCAAAAAAGTGAATGTGGTATTCATTTGGATGAAAAAACAACAAGTGATTGGAGTGTATAATGATACAAGATTTAAGCATGAGCCACCTAGACAAGCTAGAGGCGGAATCAATTTATATCTTCCGCGAGGCGTATAAAAAGCTCGGAAAAATCGGGATGCTTTGGAGCTTCGGCAAAGATTCAAACGTGATGGTGCATTTGGCACGCAAGGCGTTTTTCGGCAATATTCCATTTCCGCTAATCCATGTCGATACTGAGCTGGAGATGGATGAGGTCTACGCCTTCCGCGACCAATATGTGAAGGAATGGAACATTAATTTGATAAATCCAATTGCACCGCCCATTGAAAAAACCGATGAAACTTTGCCGCATTCTGCCCGTGTTGCTGCGCGCAAAACTTTGGGTTTGAAAGAGGTTTTAGACGAGCATAAATTTGATGGAATCATCACCGGAATTAGGCGCGATGAGGAAGGCACAAGAGCCAAAGAACGCTATTTTTCACCGCGCAATCTGGATGGTGAATGGGATGTGAAAGAGCAACCGCCGGAATTCTGGGGGCAATATATGACCGACTTTCCGCCGGGAACGCATGTCCGGGTGCACCCGCTTTTGCATTGGACAGAGCTTGATATTTGGCTATATATCAAGCGTGAAGATTTACCGATTGTGCCGTTATATTATGCGCGTGAATATGGCGAATTTTATGGGCAGAATTATGGCGGCAAGAAAATGCGCTTCCGTTCTCTCGGCGAAAAAGGGATTACTTTCCCAACCCCGTCGGAAGCGTCAAATATTGATGAAATTATTGAGGAATTAAGAACAACAAAAGTGTCCGAACGTTCAGGCCGCCCAATGGGCGCAGATGAGGATGAAAGTTCGTTTGAACGGTTACGCGCTGCAGGGTATATGTGAGCATGCGCTTATGTGGCTTTGCCACTTAGCGCTCGCTCATCCTCGAAAAATTTTCTTAGAAAATTTTATCGGGGATCTAGGAAAAGTTAAAACCGTCACCCCGCACTTGTTGCGGGGTCTGGCCAAATAAAACCAGATCGCGCAACAAGTGCGCGATGACGAATAAGGAAAATAGAAAAAGAAGTAATTATGAAAAACGCATTATTAAAAGAAGAGACAATGACACAAACAGACACACAAAAAGAACAACTTAAAATCGTTATCGTGGGGCATGTTGATCATGGTAAATCCACCCTTATCGGTAGGCTGTTTTATGAGACAGATTCGCTGCCTGACGGGCAGTATGAGAAGGTATTGAAATCATCTGAGAAGCGCGGTATGCCTTTTGAGTGGAGCTTCCTGCTCGACGCATTGCAAGCCGAGCGCGACCAAGGCATCACCATTGACACCACGCAAATTTGGTTCAAAACCCCTGCTCGTGATTATTGCATTATTGACGCACCAGGGCATAAGGAATTTCTAAAAAATATGATTTCCGGCGCGGCCTCTTCTGAAGCTGCATTGCTGATGATTGACGCAAAAGAAGGTGTGAAGGAGCAATCAAAACGCCACGGATATTTGCTGCATTTGCTGGGCGTGAAGCAAATTGCCGTGGTCGTGAATAAGATGGATTTGGTGGATTATTCCCAAGAAAAATTTGAGAAAATCAAAACTGAATACACAAAATATTTAAATTCAATCGGCGTTGAACCAAAATATTTTATTCCGATTTCTGCTTATAACGGCGATAATATCGTGAAGAAATCTGCCAATATGAAATGGTATAAGGGTGGCACGATTACGCAAACTTTGGACAAATTCCAGAAAGCACCGGAGCCGACAGAACTGCCTTTGCGCCTGCCGATTCAAGATGTTTATAAATTTGACGAACGCAGAATTATTGTTGGACGTATTGAAAGCGGAAGTCTGAAAGTTGGCGATAAATTGATTTTTAATCCGGGTAATTTAACTCAAACCGTAAAATCAATTGAGGTGCTAGCAGGCGAGCAACCCAAGCAGGCAAGCGCCGGACAATCTGTTGGCATCACGCTGGAAAGCCAGATTTTTGTAGAACGCGGGCAAATTGCCAGTCACATAAAAAATGCACCGAAGCTTTCCAACATTTTCCGCGCAAGACTGTTTTGGCTTTCCGAAAAACCACTTGAGCTAAACAAGAAATATAAACTCAAACTCGGCGCAGCAGAATATCAGGTTGAAGCGAGGGAGATTGAGAAAGTCATCAACACGCAGGATTTGGGTGATGATGTGACCAAAGAAGTGAACCGACATGATGTTGCCGAAGTAATTTTGCGCAGCCGCAGCACTATGGTTGTAGATGATTTCGCCAATAACCAGCGCACCGGACGGTTTATGCTCATGGATGGTTACGCGGTTGCCGGCGGCGGAATTATTGATACGGAGGGGTTTGTCGATCAGCGCCAAAGCCTAAAAGTGAAATCCGAAAATATCACTACTGTTGATTTTAAAGTTGACCGCAGAGAGCGCGAATTAGCACAAGGACATAAAGGCGGCGTATTGTGGTTTTCTGGGCTTTCCGGCTCGGGAAAATCCACATTGGCCAATGAGTTGCAAACCAGATTATTCCGCAAAGGTTATAATGTTTATGTGCTCGATGGCGATAATATCCGCCGTGGATTAAACGCAGATTTAGGCTTTGAGCATAAGGATAGAAGCGAGAATATCCGCCGCGTTGCCGAAGTTGCAGGCTTGTTCGCCGATGCCGGAACTATTGTAATTTCCGCATTCATCAGCCCATATAAAGATGACCGAAACAAAGCCCGCAGCGCCTTCCCCGATAATTTCCATAGCGTATATATTAATGCACCGATTGAAGTTTGCGAAACCCGCGACCCGAAAGGCTTATACGCCAAAGCCCGCAAAGGTGAAATCAAAGGCTTTACGGGAATCGATGCGCCATATGAAGCGCCAACCAATGCTGATTTGATTATTGAAAACGGCACGCAGTCAATTGAGGAAAGCGTTGAGCAATTGAGTGAATATATCGAGAAATATTTTGTCGATACGTTAAAAGCCGAAGGCGGATATTTCGGTGGCGATATTTAGATTTTGAATAGTTGAACGGTTGCGGGGTTATGTAGTATATAGATAGCGTGACTTTAAACTTATCTTATAATCTGCATTTTGAAGATTTATATTCCCGCGATGGAATAGAAAAAATCCATGCCGAATATCTGGCGACAAATCCACCTGCCGATTTGCTGGAAGAAGCAAAGCATGTCGAAGATTTTATTGCCGAGCTTTTTAATGTCCGAACAGAAGCTGCCGCGCTAAAAGCAAAACATGATGAGCTTGCGCCGATTTATTTAGCTAAAAAATTATTTGTTCAAAGACAGCTCAAAAAATATTTGGGGAAAGCTGAAGGGAAAAAGCCCAAGGGAACAATTCCGAGCATTAGCGAGGCAAGGGCATTGAGCCCGCAAAGCCACGCGGCGCCTGAGCTTAATGAAATAAATATTTCAAAGCAAATTCTGAAATGGATGGATGAAGGCAATGAAGAAATGCTGATTGCCGCTGCATATGAAATTGAAAATAACAGCAGCAAATATTCGCTTTTGACCGACCTGCCGAAAAAGCTGGATTTTGAGAATCTGGTGCATAATAGCTCTGAGGCTTTGATAAGAATAATTCCGAGCGCAGAGCGCGAAGGCAAGCCCATTGAGGGCGCTAAGGCTACGCGCCGCTTGAGCGCAAGAATACGAAGTGACTTCAAACTAACTGATGATGGTGGGAGTTTGGAAGAAACTCTGGCCGAAGCGAATTACTGCATTTTTTGTCATAATCAGGGGAAAGATTCGTGCAGTAAAGGCTTATGGGAAGAGCCACAAAAACCAAAAATCTCACCCACGCAAGTGCCGCTTGCCGGATGCCCTTTGGAAGAACATATCTCGGAAATGAACAGCCTCAAAGCTGATGGATTTTCGATTGCAGCGCTTGCGGTTGTGACCATCAATAATCCGCTTTGCGCAGCTACAGGCCACAGAATTTGCAATGATTGCATGAAATCCTGCATCTACCAAAAGCAAGAGCCCGTGGATATCCCAAAAGTTGAAACCCGCAATTTGCGCGATGTTTTGGGCTTGCCTTATGGGTTTGAAATTTATTCGCTGCTAACGCGCTGGAACCCGCTCAACAAAGAACGTCCTGTTCCGAAACCACCCACGGGGAAAAATGTTTTAGTGGTTGGAATGGGCCCTGCCGGATTTAATTTGTCGCATCATCTGATGAATGACGGGCATAATGTGATGGGCATTGACGGGCTAAAAATTGAGCCTTTGCCGCAAGAAATTTTAACCGAACCTATCAAAGATATTTCCGAAATTTGGGAAGAGTTGGACGAGAGAATTTTATATGGCTTCGGTGGAGTTGCAGAATATGGAATCACCGTGCGCTGGGATAAAAATTTCCTGAAACTCATCCGCATTTTGCTGGAGCGCCGAAATCAATTTTCATTAATCGGCGGTGTAAGATTCGGCGGCAACTTAACTTCGGAACAAGCATTTGAAATGGGATTTGATCATATCGCGCTATGCATGGGCGCAGGCAAGCCGACAATTGTTCCAATGAAAAATGCGCTCGCGCGCGGCGTCCGCACAGCCTCGGATTTTCTGATGAGTTTGCAATTAACCGGAGCCGCGAAGGAAAGTTCAATTGCCAACTTAACATTACGCTCACCGATTCTAGTTATCGGCGGCGGATTAACCGCCATTGATGCATCCACGGAAGCACTTGCTTATTATCGGGTGCAGGCAAGAAAGTTCAAAAACCGTTATGAGGTTTTATGCAAAGAAATTGGACGTGAAGCGGTTGAAAAAAGCTGGAATGAAGAAGAAAAAATAATTGCGGAAGAGTTCTTACAAAATAATCCTGAACCAGAATCTAGCATCGTCTATCGCCGTAGATTACAAGACTCTCCCGCTTATCGACTTAACCATGAGGAAGTTGAAAAGGCATTTGAGGAAGGAATCGGCTTTATCGAAAATGCAACCCCGCTGGAAGTTGTTCTGGATAAATTTGGCCATGCAGAAGGACTCAAAGTAAACCGCGATGGTAAGGAAGAAATTATTCCCGCAAAAACAATTTTAATTGCCGCAGGAACTTCACCCAATACGGTTTTATCTGCTGAGGATGATAGTTTAGAGTTGGATGGAAAATATTTCCAAATGCGAGATGAGAATGGAAATAAGGTGAAGCCGGAATGGATTGCAAAGCCCGCAAAACCAAATGTGTTGATGCATCTGCGCGATGATGGAAAAGCCATTAGCTTTTTTGGTGATTTGCATCCAGATTTTGCCGGAAATGTCGTTAAGGCAATGGCAAGTGCGAAACAGGGCTATCCTGTAATATCCGGTATATTGGAAGGTCATAAATCTAAACCTGTAAATCTAAAGAATTTAAAAAACGAGTTGCAGGCAAAAATATATGAGGTACATCGCCTAGCGCCGAATATTATCGAGGTAGTTTTACATGCGCCGCTCGCTGCAAGAAATTTCCAACCCGGACAATTTTATCGCCTGCAAAATTTTGAAACAAACGCTCTTAGCATTAATGACACAACATTGGCAACCGAGGGAATGGCAATGACCGGCGCTTGGGTGGATAAGGAGAAGGAGCTAATCTCAACAATTGTTTTGGAGATGGGCGGCAGTTCGGATTTATGTGCTTATTTCAAAAAAGATGAGGAAGTTGTGCTGATGGGCCCAACCGGAACTCCCACCGAAATCCCGAAAAATGAAAATGTAGTTTTATGCGGCGGGGGCTTGGGAAATGCCGTGTTGTTTTCCATCGGCAAAGCAATGCGTGAAAATGGCTGCAAAATTGTTTATTTTGCCGGATATCGCAAAGAGATAGACAGGTATAAGATTGAGGAAATCGAAGCGGCGGCGGATGTGATTATCTGGTGTTGTGACGAAAAAGAATTATCCAAAAATCGCCCACAGGATTTTTCGTATAAAGGCAATATTATTGAGTGTATGGAAAAATATTTCTCTACCAGCCATCAACTATCAAACATCAATAGATTAATCGCTATCGGCTCTGACAAAATGATGGCCGCAATTGCCTTTGCCCGCCACAATCAACTCAAAGAATATTTGAGTAATTGCAAAATTGCGATTGGCTCAATCAACTCACCGATGCAATGTATGATGAAGGAAATTTGCGCGCAATGTCTGCAACGCCATGTTGACCCGAAAACTGGTGAAGAAAGCTATGTTTACTCATGTTTCAATCAAGACCAATGCTTGGATAATGTTGATTTTGACCATTTAAACTCGCGCTTAAAGCAAAATTCCCTTCAGGAAAAACTAACCGCAATGTGGATTGATTACTGTTTGAAATCTTTAAAATTGCGTGAAGCGGCTTAGCTTATTTTTCGCCATAACCAATAAACCAGCCATTGCGAAAATCTTTCTTGCCATAATAGAAAGGTGAGCCGTCAGGATTTATCACCTCACCACCGGCACTGGCTAAAATCGCATGACCCGCCGCCGTATCCCACTCCATCGTTGTGCCAAAGCGTGGATAAATATCTGCCTTACCCTCCGCCACTAGGCAAAATTTGAGGCTGCTAGAAGCGGAAACGATTTTTTCCACATTCAAACCGTCAATAAATTCGTCTGTTTCTTTTGTCCGATGGGATTTGCTGGCAACAATCACCACCTTATTATCGGGAATTTTGCGGCAATTAATCTGTTTCCCGTTTTTGTATGCTTTTTGGCCGTCAGCAAAATAGCAGTCTTTGCTGACCGGAATATAAATCACTCCGGCAATCGGCACTTGATTCTCTATCAAACCGATATTAACCGTAAATTGCCCTGTACGCGCTATAAAACTCTTCGTTCCATCAAGCGGGTCAACCAGAAAAAACCTTTTTGCGCCTTGACCTTCCTTCTCTCCCTCCTCGGAAACTATTGGAATATCAGGAAATTCTTTTTTCAACTCACCCACAATATAATCGTTAGCAGCAATATCTGCTTCTGTGACCGGAGAGTTATCTTCTTTTACCTCTACCGCAAAATCTGAATTATAATAACCGTCAATTATCTTTCCCGCTTGCGTTGCTATGTCTATTAATTTATTTATGTGCTTCATAATCTAACCACAGCGTTTAATTGATGAACAACAGACTAACCGAACGAATAATTGGAAACAAGAAAAAGGACAAAAGTCTCTCCGATTTTATCCAAAGTTTTTATGGCAATGCTAATGAAGCAGAACTGAAATCTATTGGCGAAGAAAGCTTGTATGAAAAAGCGCAAGATGCCTATAAATTCATCCAAAGCCGTACTCCGAAGAAACCGAAAATTGAAATCTCTGAAACCAACAGCAAGGATGGAAGGCCGCATTCTATTTTAAAAGTGCTGAATGATGATATGCCTTTCCTCGTTGATTCTGTTACCGCCGAGCTAAATAAATTCGGACTTAAGATTTATGAGATATATCACCCGATTATCTCAGTTGAGCGAGATTCAAAAAGCAAATTCAAGAAATTCTCGGAAAATGGCACAAAAGAATCTCTCATATATATGTCGATTACATATATTAGCGAGAAATGCGCCGGTGATGAGCTTATTGACGATTTAGAGCAAATATTAAAATCCGTACGCCTCACTGTCGAAGATTGGCAAAGAATGGTGAAGAAAGCCGAAGAATCTGCCAATTCCATTAAAAAAGCCGGAAAAGCTTTCTCAAAAGAAGAAGTGCAGGAAACCGAGGATTTCATCAAATGGCTATGCGATAATCATTTTACCTTTCTTTCTTATGTTGAATATAAACTCGACAAAAACGGTAAGCTCAAGCTTGTCGGAGACTCAAAACTCGGACTTGCACGCAATAAAGCCGGAAATGATTCTTCTATCGTTGATGCAGAAGTTGAGCATCTTGCGAAATCCGGCTCGTTAGTTCAAATCACCAAATCCGAAGATAAGGCGATTGTCCATCGCAATGTTTATATGGATCAAATCGGCATCAAGAATTTTGACAAAAACGGCGAGATGATCGGGGAAAGCTGGTTTTCAGGGCTTTTCGCCTCCAGCGCCTATTACCAAACCACCGATTTAATTCCGCTTATCCGCCGCAAAGTACGTCAAGTGCGCGAAAATTCGGGATTCGCACCCGGAAGCCATTCCGCAAAAATCGCACAATTTATTCTGGATTCTTATCCACGTGATGAGATTTTTCAAAGCACTACAAAACAGCTTTATGCCAATACTATATCCATCATTGAACTGATAAAGCGCCCGCGCATCGGTCTTTTTATCAGAAAAGATATGTTTGAACGCTACCTAACCTGCCTGATTTATGTACCGAAAGAAAAATTTGATACAAATCTACGCTATAAATTGCAGGATATTCTGGAGAAGGAATTGCAGGGCGAAGTCGCGGAATATTATACGCAAATTACCGATTCTCCACTTTCGCGCCTTTACCTAATAATCAAACCGAGCAAGGCTGGGTTCGCCGATTATAATATCGAACGCCTAACCCGCAAAATTAATGATACCGCCAATGTATGGTCTGATATTCTGATGGGCGTATTATTTTCTCATTTTGGTGAGCGCAAAGGTGAAGCGCTTTACAACAAATATGAAAATGCTTTTCCTGAAAGCTATCTTGCTGTTTATCAAGGTGATAATGCCGTGCATGACATCAAGAAAATGGAAGAATGTCTGGAATCGAACAAAATTGAAGTTGAGATTTATCAGGAAGCGAAACAACATGGTACAAATCAGCTTAGCTTAAAAACTTACAATCCCGGGCATCAGCTAATGCTCTCTCAGATTCTCCCAATATTAGAAAATCTTGGATTTAAGGTGATTTCTGAAAAACCATTCGCCATCACCCCACATGGCAAAGAAACCTCGATTTGGCTACGCGAATTTTTGCTCCAGACAAATGGCGCACAAACTCCGGATATTGAGCAAGTAAAAGAACATTTGCAGGAAACTCTGAAGAAAGTCATCTATGGCGAGGTAGAGGATGATTCACTCAATCGCCTAGTGCTTATCTCTAAGCTGAATTATCGCGATGTTGTACTTTTGCGCAGCTATGTGAAATATTTAAAGCAGGTCGGCATCAGCTTCGGCACTAATTTCGTGTATGATGCGCTGATAAATCAATCAGCCCTCACCACACAAATTGTTGATTTATTCTATGCATATTTTCTTGATGATGACGCAAAAAAAGCCGCGAAAATCGAACAAGATATAAAAACCGCTTTGCTGAATGTATCTGACTTAAGCGAAGATACCATCATCCGTAAATTAGTCGATGCGGTGCAGGCAAGCTTGCGTACAAATTTCTTCCAAATGGATGAAAATGGCAATCCGAAAAATTATGTTTCGATTAAATTGCGTAGTAAGAAAATTCCGTTTCTTCCCAAACCGCATCCTTATGCTGAAATCTTCGTATACTCACCAGATGTCGAAGGCATACATTTGCGCGGAGGCATGGTTGCGCGCGGGGGCTTAAGATGGTCTGACCGAATTGAAGATTTTCGTACCGAAGTTCTTGGGCTGATGAAAGCACAAATGGTCAAAAACTCGGTGATTGTTCCGGTTGGCTCAAAGGGCGGCTTTGTTTGCAAAAAGCAACTGCCGACAAATCGTGAAGAACGTATGCAAGCCGGTATTGAATGCTATAAAACCTTCCTGCGTGGCTTACTGGATATCACCGATAACCGTGTGAAAGATAAAATCGTCCCGCCGAAAAATGTTATTCGCCGCGATGAGGATGACCCATATCTGGTTGTCGCCGCCGATAAAGGAACGGCCAGCTTCTCCGATATCGCAAATAGCATTTCTGCCGAATATAATTTCTGGCTCGGCGATGCTTTCGCAAGTGGCGGCTCTGTCGGTTATGACCATAAGGTTATGGGAATCACCGCGCGCGGAGCATGGGTTGGCGTACAACGCCATTTCCGTGAAATTGGCTGCGACATCCAGAAAGAGGACTTCACCTGCGTTGGAATCGGTGATATGAGCGGCGATGTTTTCGGAAATGGTATGCTACTTTCTGAACACATAAAGTTGCTGGCAGCATTTAACCACATGCATATATTCATCGACCCAAACCCGAATCCAGCAACTTCTTTTAAGGAACGTGAGCGCATGTTCAAACTGCCACGCTCAAGCTGGGAAGATTATAATAGCAGCTATATCTCAAAAGGCGGCGGCATATTCAGCCGTTCCGATAAATCTATAAAAATCACTCCCGAAATGAAGCAGGCTTTGTCTATCAGCGCCGATGTCTTAACCCCAAATGAGCTTATCCGTGCAATCCTCGTAGCTCCGGTTGATTTATTATGGAATGGCGGAATCGGAACTTATGTCAAAGCCGAATCTGAAGAAAATCTTGATGTTGGCGACAAGGCAAATGATGACTTGCGCATAAATGGCGGCGAGCTAAATTGCAAAGTTGTTGGCGAAGGAGGAAATTTGGGCTTCACCCAACTTGGCCGAATTGAATATGCACGCAAAGGCGGACGGATTAATACCGATGCTATTGACAACTCGGCAGGTGTTGATTGCTCCGACCATGAAGTGAATATAAAAATCTCCCTTGCTCCGGCAACTGAAAGTAAGAAACTTACCATGAAAGCCCGCAATAAACTTCTGGAAGATATGACCGAAGATGTTGCTCATCTTGTGTTACGCGATAATTACCTGCAAACTCAGGCACTTTCCATCGCAGAAAGCCAAGGTACGGCATTGCTTGAAGCCCAGCAATCATTGATTAAGAAAATGGAAGCGCAGGGCGAGCTTGACCGTGAGATTGAATTTCTTCCTAGTGACGCAGAAATCGCACGCAGACTTTCTGAAAAAACCGCGCTCACACGCCCTGAGCTAGCCGTGCTTTTGGCATATAGCAAAATCAGATTATACAACGAACTTCTGGATTCAAATTTACCTGATGAGGAATATTTCAAAGGTGATTTGCTGCTTTATTTCCCCGATAAAATGAAGCCGAAATACCAAAGCGACATTGAAAAGCACCAGCTCCGCCGCGAAATTGTTGCAACTTTTATAACCAACTCGATTGTCAATCGCACTGGCAGCACCTTCTTCCACTCGGTTGCCAAAGATACAGGCATGCAGGCTTGTGATATCGCACGCACCTACACCATCACCCGCGATGCCTTTGGCTTGCGTACATTGTGGAAAGAGATTGAAGCTTTAGACGGAAAAATAAACTCCGACATACAGGCTGATATGTTTGTAAGCATCGGGCAATTTATAGAAACTATGACTTTCTGGTTCTTGCGCAATTTATCGCATCCGCTAGATGTCGCCAATACTATAAAAAAATTCGCTAAGCATATTGAGGAGTTCCGTAAAAAACTCGATAAGCTGATGACTAAGAATTTTGCTGAAGCAGTTAAAAATAATACTGCAAAATTGGCAGATAAAGGCGTTCCTAAATCACTCGCCAAGAAAATCTGTGAGATTGATGCAATGACTTCAACTTGCGATGTTGCGCTTGTTGTAGATTCCTCAAAATTACCTCTGGAAACTGTAGGAAAAATATATTTTGAAATTGGCTCAAAGCTGAGCTTTAGCTGGTTACGTCGCCAAGCAAATGCCATAAATGGTGAGAATTATTGGGAAAGACTAGCTCTACGCAACGTAGTTGATTCACTTTTTGAACAGCAAAGGCGCATCGCTTCGGAGATAACCTCTTTTGTGAAGAAAAACGGCAATTCCGAAGAGGCTGTTGAAGCTTGGCTAGAGAAAATCTCTAAGGAAGTCACCCGCCATAAGCAAATGATAAATGAACTAAAATCCGCAGATAAACATACCATCCCGATGCTGGTTTCTGCAGTCAGAAGAGTTGAAGGCTTATCTTCAATTAAAAAATAAGGTTTAGAGTTTTGGGCAAGTTGAGGTATATATAAATTCATGGCAGTTCATACTAACATAATAGCAATAGCAAGCGGCAAAGGCGGCGTGGGAAAAACTTGGATTTCCAGCACTATGGCTCACGTCTTCGCAAACTCAGGACGCAAAGCATTGCTGTTTGACGGCGATATCGGGCTTGCCAATGTTGATGTTCAACTGGGGCTTTCTCCGGATATTGACTTATCTGACGTATTCTCAGGTAAAGCCACGTTAGCCCAAGCCGTCACACACTACCCTGATGGGAATTTTGATATCATCGCCGGACGCTCCGGCAGTGGCAGCCTCGCCGCCCTCAGAACGGAGAAAATTGAATCATTGCGCGCTGAATTGGAAGCATTGGCAAAAAGCTATGATGTTGTTTTGCTCGATTTAGGTGCAGGCGTTGAACAGCAAGTGCAAGCCTTAGCAAAACTTGCCAAGAAATGCATGATAATTGTTACCGATGAGCCTACTTCACTCACCGATGCTTATGCTTTCATAAAAATCCTGCGTATGCAAACCAATGCCATCCCCGACATACAAATTATCGTAAATATGGCAGAAAACAGCCGCGAAGGGATGAAAACCTTTGGCGCACTCAAAAATGCTTGCGAGAATTTCCTCAAATTCGCACCAAAACTGGCAGGAATTATCCGCCGCGACCCGAAAGTGAAGAAAGCCATCCAATCACAAAAACCGCTATTAACCCTTTCCGGAAAAACCGTTGCCGCCGCAGATATCGCCGCAATTGCCGTAAAACTGATGGCACGCTAATTAGACCACAACCTTCTTGGCGCGGAAATTGCTTGTATATTTCATATAAAAAACAATGATTTATTAACCATATTATTGTATATAAAATTATATGGAAGGACAAATAACACCGCCACCGCCCGCCGCCCAATCCAGCCTAAATCTGGAATCGCGTCAGGTTACCCAGCAGCAAGTCTTCAATCTCCCTGTCGGCGCACAGTTTGTCGCACAAGTTATCGGTGGTGATAAAAACGGCAATGCCATCATCCGCACCGGCGGCAGCGACCTCATACTCTCCAGCCCACTCGCCCTTTCCAAAGGCGCACAGCTCAGCTTAAAGGTGGAAAGCGCCAGCGGTTCAATCCCCCTGCAACTTCTTTCTGTTGATGGCAAATTGCCAGCCAGCCAGCCGCAGCAGCTTTCCAATCAATTACAAAACCCACAGCAACAATTACCGCTTCTCAAACTGGTCAATGTCACAAATCATAATACGGTGAAGGTTGATACTGCCAATGTCCCCGCGCAAGCACAGGGGGCAGCCTCAGGGCAAACAGCAATTCAAGGGCAGCAAGTAGCCGCCACAGCCGCACCAAAATCGGCAGTGGTTCTGGGCAGTTCTAGCACCAGCATCACGAATGGCGTTGTCGTCCAGCCCGTCCCTGAAATCCTGCAAGGTATAAAGGCGAATATATCACTTTCATTTGACCAAAATGCAGCAAACAAAATTCTCACAAATTTACCACCGAATTTAAAAGCGGGCACACATATTGATTTTAAGATAACCAATCTGGAAACTCCGCAGCAAACCCAGCCCGCAAACCCGCTTGCAAATGCAGCCAAATCCATGGAAGGGGTGAAGGTGGAAACCCAGAATCAGGCGCTAAAAGGGCAGGAATTCCATCAGCAAGCCGCGCTTAATTCCTCCGATCCCAAGCAAAACTTCACTCCGAATTCAACTCTATCTTCTGATGGCTCAATCAAGCTGAATGCCTTGGTGCTATCAGAATCCGGCAGGCAGATGATTGTTGATACCAAGCTCGGTACAATCCAGCTTAACAACCCGTTTGAAACCGGCAAAATCAAGCCGGGAATGGTTATGAATCTGCAAATAACCGGATTTGGCGGCGAGGCCGATATCGCGCAACTTCCCAAGGAAAATCCGCTAAAAACCCTAACCGGAATTTTTTCAACGCTGGCAGAGCTAAATCACGCACTAAACGCCGCCGCGCCAAATGCCCAGAACGCGCTTGCCAAAGTTACCGGACTGGACGGGCTGTTTATGAGCCGTTTGATTGGCTTTATGACCACGGTAAAAGATGGCAATATCAATAACTGGCTAAGTAGTGAATTGCTGGATACGCTTGATGAGCAAACCCGAGAGCAGCTTGTTTCTAAATTACGTGGTGATTTCTCGCAATTACGCAGCTTACTGAATGATTCTTCCAATAGCTGGCAAACCCTGCTTTTTCCGGTTTTTGACGGCTCGGAATTGCAGCAAGCGCGCCTCCATGTCAGATATCTGGAAGATGAAAATAGCGAGAATCCGGAAAATTCCGCCACGCGTTTTATTGTGGAAATTGAAACCGGATTTTTCGGCGAGATACAGCTTGATGGGTTTTTCCGCCGCAAATCTGCCGGAAATAATTTTGATTTGATAATCCGCAGCCTAAAGCCGCTTGATGCCGATGTAAAAAATGAGATTTCCACAATTTATTATAACACGCAGGAAATCACCGGATTTCGCGGCGATATAGATTTCAGCGTCGCACGCGATTTTCCCATCCGCCCATTGGATGAGAAATTCAGCCAAACTATGCACAGCGACAAAGGGATTGATGCATAAGCCAACTAAGCCTTTTTCCCGCGCACATAGCCAATTGTCGCTATCTCATCGAGATTCTGCGTATCTTTCTTGTCGGATTCTTGCTTAATCGCCGTCTGCTTGTTATCCAGCGCAATTTCATACTTTTTCTGCTCAGCGAATAATATATGCATTTCCTGCCGCATTTTCTCAATTTTGGCTTCCAAGCGGGCAATTTCTGCGGAAATCTTCTCTAATTTCTCCAACGTCACCTTGGCAAAACTGCCATATGAACCCGATGCCTCCGGCAATTCCGCACAAATCCGCGCTTCTTCCGCCAACCTTTCCCTCAGCGCATCATGCGATTCCACAAATCCCTGTTTTATCTTCTCCAAAGCCACCAGCTCTTTGCGCTTTGCATCCACCTCATTCTTGGAAAGGCGAATTAGGGTTTTTAGCGGTTTCACCATTTAATTCGCCTCAAGATATTTTTTGACTTTTCGGCTAAACATTCTGGTAGGCGAGCTAAATAAGGTTAAGATAAACGCCAGAAGTTTGAAATAAGGCCCTTTTTTCTCATAAACTTCCAAAACGCAGGAATATTTTGTTTGCCCGCCTTCCCTGCTATAATTATGCCTCTCAATATATTTGGTTGCGGGGCGCAAATCTTTTATATCCGAGTTAATAAATTTTTGGTCAAGCTTATCTTCACTCAGAAACGGCCAGAAAGTATAGCCCTCAATCTCATCGCTATATCCATCACGATTTATTAGCGCATGTACATAAATATTTTCACTATCAAATATTTTATATTTTATATCATCACCATTATCTTGCAGGATGGTTACTCTCGCATTATTTAGAATTTCATTATGCTTCGGGTCAGTCAGAAAAGCAAAAACCTTGTCGATGTCGGCATTAATCATCGTTTCAGATTTAAATACGCGCTTTTTTGGCAATAATAATCCGATTATCAGAGGGATTATCAAGATAAACCAGAGATGATATTCTCTGATAAAAATAATCTGCTCCTCACTAAACAACGAAAGATGCTTCAAACCCACCAGCAAATAATGAGCTGCCACAGCCGAGAGAAGAATTGCCCCATATTGCTGCACGGCTATCAATAAAAATTTACCCACTCTTTCCATCTATTCCTCTTCTTCGCTTTGACTAGCTGCGATATTCGCGTTTACATCATTCATATCCAACAAATTCGCCAGCATCTCATAGCCTTTTTCCAAACTTGTATGATCGGAAGAATCCTGTTTGAGGAAATGCTCAATTTTCGGGTGATATTCAATCGCCTCATCAACCAGCACGTCAGAACCTTTGCGATATGCGCCCAAACGTATCATTTCCGCCATATCATCATAGGAAGAAAGCAACTCCCGCGCCCGCGCCACAATCTTATTTTGCTCCTCACTATTGCAATTTGGCATCATACGCGAAATAGATTTTAGTACATTCACCGCCGGAAAACGCCCGCGCTCGGCAATTTTTCTGTCCAGCACTATATGCCCGTCCAAAATCCCGCGTACCGCATCAGCCACCGGCTCTTCCATATCACCGCCCTCCACCAAAACTGAGAATAATCCGGTGATTGAACCATTATTTGTGCCCGGCCCTGCGCGTTCCAGCAATTTTGGCAAATCGGCAAAAACACTTGGCGTATAACCTTTTGAGGTTGGCGGCTCACCTGCTGCCAGCCCTATTTCACGCTGCGCCATAGCAAAACGCGTGACTGAATCTATCATGCACAGCACTTTTTTGCCGCTATCACGAAAATATTCTGCGACTGCCAAAGTCACAAAAGCCGCATATTTCCTAAGCAAAGCCGGTTCATCTGAGGTGGAAACTATTACTATTGAGCGTTTTAGCCCTTCTTCACCGAGATAATCCTCAATAAATTCCTGAACTTCCCGCCCACGTTCACCGATTAAGCCGATAACGTTCACATCGGCACTGGAATATTTGGCAATCATCGCCATCAGCATTGATTTCCCAACCCCACTTCCGGAGAAAATCCCCATTCTCTGCCCTTCGCAGCAAGTGGTGAAAGCATTCATAGCGCGCACACCCAAATCTATCTTGCCCCCTACACGATTGCGCTTTTGCGCCGGAGGAGGCTGGTTTTTCAGCAAATATGGCTCATCACCCTTGGCTAACAGCCCTTTATCATCAATCGGCTCACCAAAAGCATTTATCACCCTACCCAGCCAATCCTCTGAAGGATAAATCACCGAATCGGCAGATATTACCTCAACTTTATCACCCACACCCACGCCTTCCAGCGAACCAAAAGGCATCATCAGCACATGGTTATGGTCAATTCCAACAACTTCCGCATTAATCGGCTGCGCCTTTTTTGGGTATATTTTCAGCCGCGAACCAAGGCTCAGATACTTATCCAAACCGCCACACTCAGCCGTCAGCCCCGAAACTCTGGTCACAGAGCCATAAATTCGGACTTCTTCAATTCTATCTATTTCTTTTATTACTGACTTCATCTTATTGCAAAATTACATCAAAAAATTGTATTTCGGGAATTTTTTTCACTTTCTATACAATATCATTTCTCTAAATGTTTAATATTCGGTAAAGATGGGTTTGTTTTACGAGAAGTATTAGAGAATTAGTTAAAAAAACGTTTGTAATTTTTATTCAGACAGATTAATATAAACTTAATCAATATTAATTTCTGATTAACAAGGGAGTATTAGAATGCGCGTATTATTAGTAGAAGACGATGCCTCAACCGCACGCTCAATCGAACTGGCACTCGCCAGCGAAGGGATTGTTTGCGATACGGCGGATTTAGGTGAAGAAGGGCTGGAAATCGGCAAAATTTATGATTATGACATCATAATTCTTGATTTGATGCTGCCGGATTTAGACGGTTATGAAGTATTACGCCGTTTCCGCGCTGCCAAGGTGAAAACACCTATCCTAATTCTTTCAGGGCTTTCCGCTCCTGACCAGAAAATCAAAGGACTTGGTTTTGGTGCAGATGATTATCTTACCAAACCTTTCAACAAGGGTGAGCTTATTGCCCGCATTCAGGCAATTGTACGCCGCTCGAAAGGCCATTCAGAATCAATTATCCGTACAGGCAAGCTTTCTGTTAATCTTGATACCAGAACGGTTGAAGTTGACACCAGCATCATCCACCTGACCAGTAAGGAATACGGAATTATTGAGCTTCTTTCGCTACGCAAAGGCTCAACTCTTACCAAAGAAATGTTCCTCAACCATCTATATGGCGGAATTGATGAGCCTGAATTGAAAATCATCGACGTATTCGTATGTAAGCTTCGTAAGAAACTTGCCGATGCTTCCGGTGGTGAAAACTATATCGAAACCGTATGGGGCAGAGGATATGTCTTGAAAGACCCTGCGCGCCCTGCACAGGATGCTGAAACTGAAGCATTAGCCGAGGCTTAAGGCTTTGGTAAAAATCTCATAAAAAGCCTGCCCTCACAAGGGGTGGGCTTTTTTATTAACTATAGCTCCAACCAATCCAAGGAAATATTTATGCAAAATAATTTTGGTACTAACAACAACACTCCGGATACAACTCAAAACAGAGTGATTTACGCCGGATTCTGGATACGTGTCCTCGCCTTTCTGGTAGATAGCATCTTATGGGGTTTAATAATGATAATTCCATGGATAATCATTGGGTTTATTTTCGGTAGTGAGATGATAAATGAAGTTCCGGAGAATTTTGATTCTATGAGTCAGGCTCAGCAAGAAATATGGGCAGAAGAACGTATGGCAGGAAGCATATTCGGTACATTTGGTATCGTATATTTGATATTATACCTAGTACCATATGTCGGCTTTGCATATCAAACCGCCGGAGCAAAGCAGGCGACATGGGGCAAAAGAACCCTCAAACTCAAGGTTATTCTCCAAGATGCAAGCGGAGCAATCGCCAAACCGGATTTCAAAACCTGCCTCGGGCGCTACATAATCTATCCAATACTGTCCATAATATTGAGCGTAGCCCTGCCTTTGTTAAACCCTGATGCTAGCGGAATTGCCGGTCTGCTTGTGGCCATACTACCTATAATCTGGTATGGGATGGCGGGCTGGACGCGTGAAAAAACCGCAGTGCATGATATGATTTTCCATACACGTGTAATTCGCGCCTAAGAATTCGGATGAAACTTGCACAAAATAATCTTTCTGCCTAATTTACATTATGGCAGAAGAAGAATTTATATATAGCGGCAAGGCGAATCTGGAGAATTCGGAAGTTTTGCAGAATTTCCAGAGATTCTTGACCAGCGAATTGCAAGAATTCTTTGGCAATTGCGAGGAAACACTGGATTTCGGCGCAGGTATCGGCACATATTCACGCATCGCTGCCAATTTGGGCAAGAAAGTGCATTGTGTTGAAAAAGATGGCGAATTTCAGGAAATTTTACGCAAGCAAGGCTTTGCTGCATATGATTCATTAGAGAAAGTTGATAGGAAATTCAGCCATATCTTCACCATAAATGTTCTGGAGCATATCGAGGATGACGTAGCAATCTTGAAGGAATTGCGCAGCAAGCTCACCGATGACGGCAAAATTTACATCTTTGTGCCCGCCTCGCAAATTCTCTATTCAAAATTCGATGAGAATGTGGCGCATTTTCGCCGCTATTCACGCAAAGAGCTACTGAGCAAACTTGAGCAGGCAGGCTTTACTATCGAGCATTCGCGCTGTTTTGACTGGGTCGGATTTTTCTGCAATCTCTATTTCAAATATTTCGGCTCAAAAAGCGGGGTGATAAACAGCGATATGATGAGGATATATGATAAATATCTCTTGCCTTTAAGCCTCAGCACTGATTTCCTCTTTGCACGCCTATTCCATAAAAACCTAATCGCAGTAGCCCACAAATGACGAATAAATTACCAAATACGCAATATGGCAGCTTTTTCCCACGCCTCAGCGCCTATATACTGGATTGCATGATTTTGGGGCTACCCTTCATCCTGATTCTGACCTTCTTCGTCATGCCGTTTTTCTTTGATGAATCCTTGGTGCATCTGATAGAAAAAAACGATTACCGCCTATTTTATGAAATCTATGTAAACGCGTTTTATGCCCAGCTTATCGGCGTGTTCATCTGGGCTGCCATGCTTTCCGCCTTTATTTGCAGCAAAATGCAAGCCACCCCCGGCAAACGTATTATGAATTTATATATCACCGATTCCAAAGGTGGGCGCGTCAAATTCCTGAATGCGATTTTACGATTTTCTGCCCTACCAATGCTGATTTTTACCATCCAAACCCCCGAACGCCATATGATATATGCCAAGCTGGAGGAGCTTTCTGCCAATCCGACAATAATTAGCAATAACGAAGAATTGGCCGCATATATGCTCACCCCGATTTCCTCTTACACAAATTTACTTGTGGTGATACTTGTCAGCATATGGTATTTATTAATTGTGCAAACAAGGCAGAAAACCGCTTTGCACGATATATTATTTGATACGAGAGTAGTAAACGGAAAGTTAAATGGGAAAATATAAAGACAGCACAATCGCAACCCATTCAGGGCGCAAACCATTTGAAAATCATGGGGCAGTGAACCCGCCAGTTTACCATGCCTCAACGATATTATTTGAGAATTATGCCGATTTTAAGGATGCCTCCGAGGGTAAATATAAGAAAGGCGCGCATTATGGTCGCCACGGCACACCACCCTATCGCGGGCTGGAGGAAGCGCTGGCCAAACTGGAAGGGGCGGATAATTGCCTGATTGCAAATTCGGGTGTAACTGCAATTGCAGTTTCTCTGCTTGCCTGCCTAAATCCGGGTGACGAGCTTTTAATGGTCGATTCCGCCTATTCTCCAACACGGGAATTTTGTAATCAGGAGTTAGAACGCCTCAACATCACCACCACATATTATGACCCGCTTATCGGCGCAGCTATTGCCGAACAAATTAGCGATAAAACCAAGGTGATTTTTGTTGAAAGCCCCGGCTCGCTAACATTTGAAGTGCAAGATATTCCTGCAATTGCAAAGGCTGCACACGATAAGGGCGCAATTGTGATTATGGATAACACTTGGGCAACCCCGCTTTATTTCAAACCATTTGAGCATGGGGTGGATGTCAGCATTCATTCCGCAACTAAATATATTGGCGGCCATTCGGATTTGCTGATGGGGATTATTAATTGCCGCGCCGAATTATATCCGCAAATCAAACGCGTATATAAAAACCTAGGGGTTTGCCCCGGCCCTGATGATATATATCTGGCGCAGCGCGGATTGCGCACCCTGCCAACCCGTCTGAAAGCACAGGAAAAAGCAGCACTGGAAATTGCCAAATGGTTGCAAGCACAAGAATCTGTTGCCGAAATACTACACCCTGCATTTGAGAACTGCGCCGGACATGAGTTTTTTAAGCGCGATTTCAAAGGTGCAAGTGGCTTGTTTTCAATCATCCTCAAGCAAAAATTAAGCGATGAACAGCTTGGGAATTTCTTCAATAAATTAGAGTTCTTCAAGCTCGGCTATTCATGGGGAGGCTATGAGAGCCTTGCTATTCCTTTTGACGCGACAAAAATTCGCACTGCAACAAAATGGACAGTATCCGGCACGGCAATCCGCCTTTCCGTGGGGCTGGAAGATGTTGATGATTTGAAGAATGACCTCGCAAAAGCCCTCGCCAGAATTTAAGCGGCAGAATATAAGAGCAGCTTATAGTTAACAAAATCTTAATAGCGCTTGATTCCGAGTTTTTAATTTGCTACTGTGCTATTTGTGCAATTTATCTAAAATTTTAGATAAATTTACAAGAAGTGGATTGTTTAATGCAGCAAGATGTTGCAAAACAATGGCGAAGAATAGATAACTAACAGTAGCGAATACAGGTAGTTTATGTTTCAAGGCCTAGGAAGTAAAGCTTGTTCACCGGAATTATTAGCAACTATTGCTGACGTGGTTAACGCTGCCGTCGCCATTACCAGAAGCGGGAATTTTGGGATTTTTGACCATAAGCTTGTATATGCAAACCGCGCCTTCACCGAACTTACCGGATATGAGCAAAATGATATCATGGGTCGCTCGCCCGAATTTCTTTATGACCAAAGAAGCTCCGGCGAAGTAATAAATAAGTTTTTCCAGAATTGCCGCCGTGGAGAAAATTTCTCTATTGAATTTGATAGCTTCAAAAAAGGTGGAAGCGAGCAGAAATTAGCGCTTGACGTAACTCCGGTTATTGATGAGTTTCAGGGTACTAGCCATTATATTATGGTGTTCAAAAAAGTGGCAGCAGAAGCCTCCGCCCCTGCACCGCAGGAATCCCAAGAAGCTCAGGAAGAAGTGCAGCCATCGATTGCAGAAGAAGCAACTACCCAGCAAGATAATACCCCGCAAGCGACTGCACCAACACCATTACCGACATTAGTAGATGAAGCGGAATGTGAGGCAGAAGATGAAACAGAAATTGCCGAGGATGAAGCAAAAACACTTGCGGAATATGATTCCATCTTAGAAGAAATTGAAGCTGAGCTGCGCAATATCTCCGATACGAAGCCACAAGAGGAAATTGCCGAAGAAATAGTGGAAGAGCCACGCCATGTTTCTCTTTCCGAAGAAGAATTAATTGAAAAAGCACGCAGAATTCTGGCCGGGAAGGAAGAAGAAACCGATATTGAAATTGACTTCTCTCTGGATGATGACGAAGAAGTTGCATTTGAAGAGGTGGCTGAGGAAGTTGCGGAAGAAATTGAAGAAGCTGAGCCGGTTGCCGCACTGGAAGAAGAAATAAATACCGAGGAAGCTACTGACCAACAAGCAAATAGCGCATCGGAAAAAGATGAGCTTGCCTCAAGCCCTTATGCTATTATCGAAGCTGAGCTTGGTGAAAGACATTCCACCATTGAACAAATTATAAATTCCATCGAGAAAAAGAAGAACGAAGAAGTCATAAAAAATGAGCGCATCCGTCAGGTTCGTGAAGAGAGCGTTGATGGCGAACATATTGATAAAGACCTCGACCAATTTGCAAAAACCCGTTTTCTTTCAAATATGTGCCACGATTTGCGCACCCCGCTCAACGCCATCATAGGCTTTTCGGAAGTTATCCGCGACCAGCTTTTTGGCCCGATTGACAACCCGCGCTATACATCCTACGCCAATGATATTTTCCGCAGCGGACAGGAATTGCTCGCTACCGTATCCGAAATTCTCGAACTTTCCGAGATTGAAGAAACCGACACGGAAATGGAAGAGGAAGATTTCATTGTAAATGACACCCTAAACGAAGTGCTGGATTTGCTATCTGCCCGCGCTTTCCAATCTGATGTAAAAATCATGAAGAAATTAGATGAGAATGATTTGAAATTCAGAGGCGACAGACGCAAAATCAAGCAAGCCTTCGCCGGAGTTATCGGCAATGCCATCAAATCTTCACCAAGCGGCGGAAAAGTTGAGTTGACCAGCACGCGTGAAGAAAACGGGGATTACAGCTTTGTAGTATATATCAAATCTGCAAATCTAATTGCTGCAAAATCAAGCCTCGGCTCACTACTCGGCACTGTCACCAATAAGGTTGAGAGCGAATATCCGGAAATTTCCCTCGCTAAGAAATTTGTTGAAGCGCATGACGGACATTTCACCATTTTCAACTCGGCAACATCCGGCACAGAAATCACGATTCTGCTTCCGGCACAAAGAATTGTTGAAGCACCGACACAAAAAGCCTATCTCAAAGTAATAAATTAGCTTTTAAAATTTTTATTTCTGATATTAATATTAGCTTAAATTTTTTGTGCTAATTTTAACTATATAAATAATATAAAATTATTGATTAAAAACATGACATTAAAATACACCGAAAGCCAACGCCGCGAATATATCAATATGACCAGAAAGCTCACAGCCAACTGGCTCTCTGTTTTTGATGGTGATACCTCATATTATTCCGCAGATTATTGGGATCTACTCACTGAAATGTGGTATGCGGGCAAGCCCGTGATGGTTTCAGATGCACTAAAATTTATGAAATCTATCAAAAGCCCGTTCACCGCCCGCAAATATCTGCAAAAACTCATTGATGGAAAAATAATAGTTGAGAGCAAGAATCCGGCAGATGAACGCTCCATGCTGGTTGAGCTTTCCCTCGGAATGCGTAAGAAACTCGACCAATTCTTTGATGATATTACCGGAGAATTGATAGTTACCGCGAAGAGTATCGAAGGGAAATAACCCTATAATTTCTCAATTACCGCGAAAGCTACTGCATATTCTTTCTCATCAGCGATGGATAGATGCACACTCAAGCCCGCTTGCTGATTGCTGATTTTTGCCAACGGCTTGCCTTTTTCGTCACTGCTGATTTCAATATCCTGAAAGCTCAAATCACCACCAATCCCTGTGCCGAAAGCTTTGGCAATCGCCTCTTTAGCGGCGAATCTTTTGGCTAATTTTGCTACGCGCTGCGGGCCATTTGCCAATAATTTTATCTCGCTTTCAGTCAAAATCTTTTTAGCAAACTTATCCAAATCGAGTTTCTCAATCCGCTTAATCTCAATAATATCAGTTCCAATTCCGATTATCACAAGCCCCTTGCCTCATCCATAAATCCGCGCATTTTCTTGATAGCCGTTTCCAATCCGCAGAAAATCGCCTCACCGATTAAAAAATGCCCGATATTTAGCTCTATAACTTGCGGAATTACTGCAATTTGCGCCACATTATTAAATGTCAAACCATGCCCCGCGTGACATTCTATTCCCAATTCAGCACAATATTTTGCCGCCTGCTGAAGCTTGTCCAATTCCCCTGCGATGCCATGCGCATAAGCACCTGTGTGCAATTCCACCACTGGAACGGCTAACTCTTTTGCGGCATCTATCTGCTTCTTATCTGCGTCAATGAATAAGGAAACCCGAATGCCCGACTTCGCCAATTCGCTTGTATATTCCCGCAAAGAAGCTTTCAATCCAACAACATCCAGCCCGCCTTCTGTTGTGACTTCCTGACGCTTTTCCGGTACGATACAAGCAGCATGCGGCTTGGTTTTGAGTGCAATTTGTAGCATTTCTCCAGTTGCCGCCATTTCCAGATTTAAGGGTAATTGAATTTTTTCTATTAGCTCATAAATATCTTCATCAGAAATATGCCTTCTATCTTCACGCAAATGCGCCGTAATCCCGTCTGCACCTGCTTTTTCAGCAATTAGCGCAGCATTAATCGGAGAAGGGTGCACACCACCACGCGCATTGCGAATTGTTGCAACATGGTCAATATTTACTCCCAATCTCAATTTTTCTTGCATATAATTCCTTCCTTACCAGCAATTATGAACATTTATCCCTATAATTAAAGCATGAAAATATTTTCTATAATTTTGATTTTCTTACTCTCCGCCTGTGCGGGCGGTTTTAGTATGAACGAGCCGGAAAGTGAATATTACACCGACCCAGACGCTTTCTTCGAGGATTTGATGGTGCAAATGCATTATAATGACCAGCAGCGCGCACTTATCGAATATGGCAAACAATTCCTCGGCGCACCTTATGTTTATGGCGGCTCAAGTCCGGAGCAGGGCTTTGATTGTAGCGGATTCACCCAATATATTTTTGCAAAAAGCCTGCATTACCGTCTGCCACGCTCAGCACGCCAGCAAAATCAGGTTGGAAAACCGGTAAGATATAATGATTTGCAGCCCGGCGATTTAGTGTTTTTTGATTTGAGTGGAAGGCTCTCACATGTAGGGATTTATTTGGGTGCAGGTAAGTTTTTTCATGCCAGCACCGGACGCAAAAAAATAATAATTGCAGATATGCGAAAAACATATTTTGCAAAAAGATATAATAGTGCTAGAAGGATATTAAATTAACTTATATATTGATGAAAATTCAAACAATCTTGGGAAAACTATGGAAGTAGCATATAAGGAAGAAGCGCCAACCACTCAAAGTTCTGTAAATATAAAATTTACTGTGGAGCGTTCAATCATTTTAAAATCACTCTCTCACATCCAATCAGTTGTGGAAAAACGCAACACTATTCCTGTGCTTTCAAACGTGAAGCTGGAAGCAGATGGTGACAGCATAAGGCTAACTGCTACTGATACGGAAATTTCTATTACTGAGACTATTCCGGCGAAGATAAGTGAGGCGGCAAGCATTACTCTGCCCGCGCAAATGCTTTATGAGATTATCCGCAAACTTCCGGAAGGCGCGGAGGTTGAATTCGTCACCAGCAGCAATGGTCAAATTGAAGTTAAGGCCGGACGTTCAAAATTTAAATTGCTGACTCTACCGGTTGATCAATTTCCGGTTATGGAACAGGGCGAATTACCACATAATTTCACTCTAAGTTCAAAAGATTTATTGGCATTGATAGATAAGGTTCGCTTTGCAATTTCTAACGAAGAAACCCGCTATTATTTAAATGGCGTCTATCTGCATGTGACCGAAGATGGTGATGACCAACTCTTGCGCTCCGCCGCTACTGATGGACACAGGCTGGCGCGCATCACTTTGAATATGCCGCAAGGTGCAGAAAATATGCCGGGAATTATTATCCCGAAAAAAACCGTGGGCGAGCTAAAAAAGCTTTTGGCCGAATTCAGCGAGGAAGTTAAAATCGCAGTTTCTGATACTAAAATAAAATTCATTCTCGGCAGCGTTGTGGTTACTTCAAAATTAATTGACGGCAAATTCCCTGATTATGAACGCGTAATTCCCCATGCGAATGATAAAATTCTCGAAGTAAATACCAAGCTTTTTGCCGAAGCAGTTGACCGCGTTTCAACCGTTTCATTTGAAAAAGCACGCGCAATCAAGCTCAGTGTCGACACCGGAAAAGTTATTGTCTCCGCCGATAGCGCCGATGGAAATACTGCGGATGAAGAGCTGGAAGCAAGCTATTCCGCCGATGCTATTGAAACCGGATATAATTTCCGCTACATGCTGGATATGATGAACCAGATTGAAGGTGAAACCGCGCAATTTATGCTGGCAGACTCCGCAAGCCCAGCCTTAGTGCGCGACCCATCCGATGTGAGCGTGCTTTATGTCATCATGCCGATGAGAGTTTGATGCTAACAGCTAGCAGCCAGCAACTAGTAGCTGCGCCATGTTAACTAAGATAACCTTAACAAACTTCCGCAATTATGGCTCTTCTCGGCTAGAATTCGGCAATTTATTCACCATCATCACCGGACATAACGGCGCGGGAAAAACCAACTTGCTGGAAGCTATTTCCCTGCTTTCACCGGGGCGCGGCTTACGCTCAGCAAATCTGGCAGATATCAAAAAGCACGGACAAAATGAATGGTCGGTAGTCGGTGAAGTTGGCGGCTATAAAATTGCTACTGGGCTGGAAATCGGGCGTGAACGCCGCACCGTGAAAATTGATTCGGAAAAGCAATCCGGCGCAAATATGCTGGCAGAATATGTTTCCTGCATCTGGCTCACCCCGCAAATGGATAATATTTTTCTGGAAAGCAATTCCGAACGCCGCCGCTTTTTTGACCGCATAATCTATAATTTTGACCCCGAACATGCTTCCCGCGTTGCGGTGTATGAAAACACAATGCGCGAGCGCCTAAAGCTACTCAAGGATGGTATTAATGATAGAAGATGGCTTGCCGCATTAGAGCAAAGAATGGCGGAATATGGCATCGCAATCGCCGCTGCGCGCAATGAGGTCATCGCCTATTTGCAAAATTCCTTAGATAAGGCAAAAACCAGCTTCCCACGCCCACAAATCACCATGATGGGAGTATATGAGAATATGTTGCACGAAAGCTCTGCCCTGTCTTGCGAAGAGAGCTTTGTTGAAAAACTCAAGAATTCCCGCGATGAGGATGCAAGGAACGGACGCACCAATCACGGCGTACATAAAACCGATTTCGCCGTCACCCATACCGAAAAGAATATGCCGGCAAATTTATGCTCTACAGGTGAACAAAAAGCCTTGCTGCTTTCCATCACATTGGGGCTGGCAAGATTGCTGCGTGAGCGCAAAAACCGCACCCCGATTCTGCTGCTTGACGAGGTTGTTGCCCATCTAGATGAGAATCGCCGCAAAGAACTGTTTGACGAGCTGGAAAATCTCAAAACTCAGAGCTTTTTAACTGGCACGGAAAATGCTTTATTTACTGGACTTCTGGGCAATTCCGAGTATGTTAAACTGGAAAATTCCAACGTAATTTAAACATGACAAATTCAGCAGCAAATATGACCCCTAATAACAAAAATATAGCAAATAATGCCGATTATGATTCAGGCTCAATTAAAGTACTAAAAGGGCTGGAAGCAGTTCGCAAACGCCCCGGTATGTATATCGGTGATACTGATGATGGCTCTGGCCTGCATCACATGGTTTATGAGGTTGTCGATAACGCAATTGATGAAGCTCTCGCCGGACATTGTGATACGGTTATAGTAACCTTAAATCCGAATGGCTCATGTACGGTTAAGGATAATGGGCGCGGTATTCCGGTGGATATGCATGAAGGCGAAGGTGTTTCCGCCGCAGAAGTTATCATGACACAGCTACATGCGGGTGGTAAATTTGACCAAAATTCATACAAAGTTTCCGGCGGCCTACATGGCGTTGGCGTTTCCGTTGTAAATGCACTTTCATCAGAATTAGAGCTTAGAGTCTGGCGTGACGGCAAGGAGCATGTCGCTGTTTTCGCTCATGGCGTAACCGTAAAACCACTTGAAGTTGTCGGTGATGCAAATGGCGAAAAAGGAACGCAAGTTACATTCCTGCCTTCGACTGAAACCTTCACCATGGTGGATTTTGATTTTTCTACATTAGAACATCGCCTGCGTGAGTTGGCATTCTTGAATTCCGGTGTAAAAATTGTGTTGCGAGATTTGCGCACAGAAGAAGAAAGCTCTTCCGAATTTATGTATGAAGGCGGAATTGAAGAATTCGTCAAATATCTTGACCGCGCCCGTACCGCACTTAGCCCAACCATAAATATCAATGTTGAAAAAGACGGGATGACCGTGGACGTTGCCCTACAATGGAATGATAGCTATTACGAAAACACGCTATGCTTCACCAACAATATCCCGCAACGCGACGGCGGAACGCATTTACAAGGCTTTCGTGGCGCTCTTACCCGCACCGTAAATTCCTATATTGCCGCAAGCGGGCTTGGTAAAAAAGAAAAGGTAACATTATCCGGTGATGACGCGCGTGAAGGCTTGACCTGCGTGCTTTCCGTCAAAGTTCCTGACCCGAAATTCTCCAGCCAAACTAAGGATAAGCTGGTTTCCAGCGAAGTTCGTCCGATTGTAGAAAGCGCGGTTGGTGATAAATTAAGCCAGTGGTTTGAAGAACATCCGGTTGAGGCAAAAAATGTGGTTGGCAAGATTATTGAAGCCGCAGTTGCCAGAGAAGCGGCGCGTAAAGCCCGCGACCTCACCCGCCGCAAATCCGCACTGGAAATCTCATCATTACCGGGAAAACTGGCTGATTGTCAGGAAAAAGACCCATCACTTTCAGAAGTTTTCATCGTTGAGGGTGATTCTGCGGGCGGTTCTGCCAAACAGGGCAGGGATAGAAAAACTCAGGCTATTCTGCCATTACGCGGAAAAATCCTCAATGTCGAAAAAGCACGTTTTGACAGGATGCTCGGCTCGGCTGAAATCGGTACGCTAATCACTGCGCTCGGCACGGGAATCAAAGATGAATTTAACCTCGAGAAACTACGCTATCACAAAATCGTCATCATGACCGATGCGGACGTTGACGGCGCGCATATCCGTACATTGCTGCTCACCTTCTTCTTCCGCCATATGCCGGAATTGATTGAGGGTGGATATCTATATATTGCACAACCACCGCTTTACAAGATGAAACGCGGCCAATCGGAAGTGTATCTGAAGGATGATAAGGCATTGGAAAGCCGCTTGCTTGACGTAGCTTTGGAAGGTGGAGAATTAGAATTTAATGGGCAGAAAATAAGCGGAGATAAATTACGCGAACTGGCAGAAAAAGCCCGCAAATATTCCTCTCTGATTCAGGGACTAACCGCCCGCGCCCCGCAAAATATCATCGAAGCTGCATTATTCGCCGGCGCATTTGACGGCAATTCATCACAGGCAACTGCCGATAAAATCACGCAGAATCTTCTCGATGCCAGAGAAACTCTGGAAGAGTGGAAGACCGAACTTAATGACGGAATCTTCAAAATCAACCGTACTACACGCGGCGTTACCGATACATATATCCTTGACGAAAAAATCCTGCTTTCCTCAGAGGCGCGGAATCTGGCGAAACATGCAGGCGAGTTCTCCGAATTATATAATAAGAATGCTCTGCTTTCCCGCAATGCTGCACAGGAAAAAATTCGCAGCCCGAAAGAGCTGTTTGATGGCCTGCTAGAATTCGGGCATAAAGGCGCTAGCATCCAACGCTTTAAAGGTTTGGGTGAAATGAACGCCGAGCAGCTATGGGAAACCACGCTTGATCCTAATAATCGCACCTTGTTGCAAGTGAAGGTAAATGAACAGGATGAAGCTGACCAAGTATTTTCCACATTGATGGGTGATGTGGTCGAGCCACGCCGTGATTTCATCCAGCAGAATGCGCTGAAAGTGGCAAATCTGGACGTTTAAATAAAGGAGTTTATATGAGCAAAGATTCCGAATTGCATGATTTTATCAAACGCGCGGTGAGAGAAAAAATCAGCTACGCAAAAATCGAGAAAGCCCTGATTGATGCTGGCTGGGAAAAAGCACAAGTAGAAAATGCGCTGAGCTTATACCATGATGCCGGAATTCCCGTTGCAGTACCAAAGCCTCTGCAAATCGCCGCACCGCGCTTATGGACGCTCAATATCTTTTATTTCGCAGCATTTTATACGACCTTATGCACACTAACATTTGCCATCTTCACCATTCTGGATAATAACCTGCCAGATGGACATAATCAGATGGCCGGCGCTTTTAAAAGCAGTAGCAGCCATGAATCATTGAAAAGCTATTTATCGATAATCATCGTTTCGCTGCCCCTGACCATTTATGCCGCGCATCTCATCCGCAAAGCGATGAAAGCTACCGGACAAACCATGCCGATTATCCGCCTGCGCCTGATTTATCTGAGCCTGCTTATCGGCGCAATCATACTCAGCGTGTGCGGGATATTATTCGTGAATTATGGCATTGACGGGGATTTAAGTCTGCGCTTCGGCATAAAAGTTGCGCTATTGCTGGCAAAATTTGCCGCGCTTTATTATTACTTCAAGCCTGAGCTATATAAGAGCGAGCAATAAGATGGCGGGAGAGATGGATACACGCAAAATCCTCACCATTATATTCTTCGTTATATTCGCACTTGTTTTGGTGGTCGGATTTTATTATGTCGGCAGCCCTGAGCATAACCGCAATTTGAATGCGGATAAGGAAAGGATGGAGGATTTGAGCTATATTAGAAATGGCATCAATAAATATTACCGAGAAAATTGCAAATTGCCTGATTCTTTAGATGAGCTAGAAATCATTCAACAAAACCCTGCTATGAAGCGACCTTATAGCTATAGACATAACTCCATTACTCATCCTATTGGTGATTATGAGCTGAAATCCGGCGATAAAGAAAATGAATATCAGCTATGCACGGAGTTTTATGCAGAAAGCGAGGGGTATAATCCGAAGATAGCTGAACCTATTATAGAATATGTCCACCATAATATCTCACATCCAGCTGGGCATCATTGCTTTAAACTCAAGCTAGATTCTTGGGCTCATGAAAAATGCGAGAAGAAAAAACCTCAGGCAAATTGAGGATAAGCAGCTTGCCCTTGCGGCTGACTTAAATCACGCACATAGCGTAAATCCCCCTCGGCAACATAGTGAGAATCCGGTATATGCAGAATTGAAGGCGCAGAACCCGCCACCCACGGCGCGGAAATATGCACACGATAAAATGAACCTTTATATGAAAAAGTCTCATTTAACTCAGCCGCCAACGGATGAACATGCCCAACAACAATATCGGTAATATCTTTCAGAGTTTCGGGAGCATCTTTCTCAATTGCCATAAAAATCTTTTCGTATAATTCATCTCGCGGATAAGCTATTTCCGATAGCCTTCCCACCAAGCCACTTGATTTTACGCTACTCACCAATATCTTTGCCACAAAACCCAATTCTATGTCTTGTGCAGAAAGAGCCTTAACTCTGCAAAGGCTTGGCTCTGAGCCATGGAGCAAATCGGTTAAATCGCTTATCATGTCACCATGGGTATAAAGCGTCTTGTCGATAATGCAGTAATTCGACCAGAAATGCAGCCTGCTATCCTCGGCAAAATTTTTCTCTATTAAATCTCGCCATTCCTCTGCACAATCATGATTGCCGGGAAGAATATGTATATGTGCATCCGGTGCAACTGAACGAATAATTTCCAACTCACGCAGGGCTTCATCTAATAATCCCTGAGGATTAATCTCAAAATCTAATATATCGCCGTTTAGAACTATATTGGCGGGATTTGCTGAACGAATTTCCAAGGCCAGCGCCGGAAACTTCCGTTGAAAATTAGAGTATGCCGCACCCAGATGCGCGTCAGATATTTGAATCGTCCCGCTTGGCAGCGAGCTTCTTGCTAGTTTCTTCGTAAGATAGTGCATTTGGCGACTTTATAGCCAAACCGAATAAAGAATACAAATCTTATTAAGGGGAGAATTAATTCCCGAAAACGCTCAGGCCACGGATGAGGTCAATCGCGCGGGCAAGCTGATAATCATCCACTGCCGCTGCTCCTTCCTCGGTTTTATCCTCTATTTTCCCCGCTATAGGAACGCCTGCTTCTTGAGCGCTTTTATCATTGCTCAAATGCCCGTTCAGATTTGCTTCCGTACGCAGATATTTGCTTTGGTCCACAAATTCCAGCTTCGCTTGCTTCACTTCCAAATCAGGCGCAATTCCCTCTGCCTGAATGCTGCGCCCACTTGGCGTATAATAGCGCGAAGTCGTAAGCCGCATTGCGCCATGTCCGGTTAGTGGAATTACGGTTTGTACCGAGCCTTTTCCGAATGATTTCTCACCCATCACAATCGCACGCTTATGGTCTTGTAATGCGCCTGCAACGATTTCAGATGCCGAGGCCGAACCGCTATTTATCAGCACCACTACCGGCAAGCCGTCTATCATATCGCCTTTTGTTGCATTATAACGCTTAGCGCTTTCTGCCACACGGCCTTTGGTGGAAACAATTTCACCCTGATCGAGGAAAATATCTGCCACTTCAATCGCCTGATCTAGCAATCCGCCGGGGTTATTTCTCAAATCCAGCACATAGCCTTTTATATTTTTGCCTAATTTCTTTTGCTGGTCAGCTATTTCCTTTTTTAAGCCACTTGCAGTTTGCTCAGAAAATGCAGTGATACGCAAATAGCCAATATCATCGCCCTCAGAGCGCGCTTTCACTGTCTGAATTTTAATAATGTCACGAGTTACAACTTTTTCAAGCGGCTCATTTTCCCCTTCACGCAATATGGTGAGGTTGATTTTTGTACCAACCCGCCCGCGCATTTTTTCCACCGCATCAGATAATGTCATCCCCAAAACCTGACTATCATCTATGTGGGAAATATAATCTCCGGCTTTGATTCCTGCCTTAAATGCCGGTGTATCATCAATCGGAGAAACAACTTTCACTAGGCCGTTTTCCATTGTAACTTCAATTCCAAGTCCGCCAAATTCACCTTTGGTTTGCACCTGCATTTCTCTGAACGCTTTATTATTCAGATATCCTGAATGCGGGTCAAGTGAGGTTAGCATGCCGTTTATAGCATTCTCAATTAACTGGTCATCACCAACTTCTTCAACATAATCATCCTTCACACGCTCAAACACTTCACCAAATAAATTCAGCAACTCATATGTGTCATATTTAGGCTCTTCATTGGTTTCCACCTTCTCGGCTTCCGCAAAAGCGCATGTTGAGGCGATAAAGAAAACAAATAAGAATGCGAGAAACTTAAGGGATGTGTGCTTGGTAAATGTCATGATATCAATACTTTGTTAAAGTTGGCTCTAAATAGCTTTAGTATTAAAGGATTATTATATTTTACTTTCATGCGCAAGCAGCTTATAAAAAATTCATGGCAGAAGAACAAAATTATACCGTACTGGCACGAAAATACCGCCCTTTTGATTTAGATGGACTAATCGGGCAGGATGCGCTGGTGCGTACATTAAAAAATGCGCTTAAATCCGGACGCTTGGCGCACGCCTTCCTACTCACCGGAATTCGTGGTGTCGGGAAAACCTCAACTGCACGGATTATTGCACGTGCACTCAACAACATTCCCAAAGAAGATGCTGTTGATAGCCATATTGACGTGGTGGAAATGGATGCTGCCAGCAATACCGGCGTTGATGATATGCGCGAGGTTATTGAGGCTTCCCGCTATCGTCCACTTTCTGCACCATATAAAATCTTCATTATTGACGAAGTTCACATGCTTTCAAAAAATGCATTTAATGCATTGCTGAAAACCTTGGAAGAACCGCCTGAACATGTGAAATTTATCTTCGCCACCACCGAAATCCGCAAAGTTCCGGTTACGATTCTTTCTCGCTGTCAGCGTTTTGACTTACGCCGTGTAGACGCAGAAGTAATCGCAAAACATCTACATAATATTGCATTGCAGGAGAAAGTTCAGATAGAAGATGGCGCGATTCGCTTGCTCTCTTCTGCCGCCGAAGGCTCAGTGCGCGATTCTCTTTCCTTGCTCGACCAAGCCATTAGCTATAGCGGAAATACCATCAGTGAGGAGCTAGTGCAGGAAATGCTGGGCTATGCCGATAAAAGCAAGATTATACTGCTTTTTGAGGTATTGCTGGCAGGGAAAATAGAAGATGGATTGCGGATTTTTGAGGAAATCTCACAAACCAGCGCCGAACCGCAGCAAGTCATAAAAGATATGCTGGAATTTTGCCATCTCATAACCAGATTCAAAATCTCACCGAAATTAAAGCCGGAGAATATAACCGAGCTTGAGGCTGAGAAAGCTGCCGAACTTGCGCAAAAACTTTCCATGTCAGTACTAACCTTCGTTTGGCAAATGCTGCTGAAAGCCGTGAGTGAGTTGCAATCAGCGCCAAACCCTGGGCAGGCTGCTGAAATGGCGCTAATCCGCATTTCCCATTCTACCGAATTGCCGGATAATCCCGATGATTTAATCCGCCCTCCGCGCCGCGCAGAAACGCAGGCGGAAAGTCAGCAACCGCCAGCCCGCGAATTCCAGTCTGATTTTGTCCCTTCACCCACAACATTTGCTGAATTGGCAGGAATTTTTAAGGCGAAAAGAGAGCTGCTCGTTTACCAGAATCTAATAAATGACGTTAGTCTGGTTAGCATCAAACCGGAACAATTGGAAGTCAGCCTTGGCGCAGATGCACCAAAAGACTTGCCGGGCAAAGTCGCGTCTCTTTTGAGTGAATGGACGGGTAAACGCTGGATGGTTTCAGTTTCCGCGAGCATAGGAGAGGTCACACTCGCCGAACAATTTGCACAAAAAAAACAGGATTTGCTGGAAACCGCAAAATCCCAGCCCTCTATTCAGATGGTCTTTGAACGCTTCCCCGATGCAAAAATTACTGATGTGCGTGAAAGCCGAAGCGCAAACGGAGATAATGCAGCAAAGAAAATCATGGACAAAACCGATTAATTAGTGGCAAAATGCCGCAAAACCAAAAGGAGATTTTAGATGGATATTCAGCAAGTAATGAAGCAAGCGCAACAAATGCAAACCAAAATGCAGGAAGTGCAAGAAGCCTTGGCGCAAAAATCAGTTGAAGGACAATCCGGCGGCGGACTGGTGAAAGTTACCCTAACCGGCAAAGGCGTTGTAACCGGAGTTAGTATTGCCGATGAGCTTTTGAATAAAGACGAGAAAGAAGTTCTGGAAGATTTGGTTGCGGCTGCTTTCAATGATACGAAAACTAAAATCGAGGATGATTTTCAGGCTGAAATGGCGAAGGTTGCCGAGTCTATGGGTCTTCCTGCCGATTTCAAATTACCAATGTAATATTGGTTAGTGCTTCATAAAATCACAACTGAAGAATTTGGAGTTGAGCTGGAAATTGCTTATGCCAGCACGGCAAACTTCACTGGCAAGGCGGTTTATAAGAAGCCCGAAGCATATCTCCATCCAAAAGCTGCTCAGCATTTGAAAACCGCAATTTCCTATGCGGCGGCGCTTGGCTATAAAATCAAAATATTTGATGCCTACCGCCCAAGCGAGGCACAGTATAAGCTTTGGGAACACACGCCCGATGCAAACTTCCTCTCACATCCGGATAGCGGCTCACCCCATTCGCGCGGGATTGCAATCGACCTGACCCTGATTGACGAAAACGGTGTTGAACTTGATATGGGCACGGGATTTGATGATTTCACCAAGAAATCCTACCACTCAAATCTGGAAATTTCCGCCGAGGCACAAAAAAACCGCCGGATTCTACTGGGAATTATGAGTGCTGCCGGCTGGGATTGGTATGATAATGAATGGTGGCATTACCAGCTTTTTAACCCGCGCGCCTATAGATTATATAGCGATGCGGAGGCGGGCACAGGCTTAATATAAATAGGGAAACAGATGTCGGAAACTCCTCAATTTCACCCTTTTCATTTGGCAATTCCGGTGCAGGATTTGCAGGAATCCCGCGATTTTTATGGCAAGCTGCTGAGCTGCACAGAAGGCAGAAGCACCGAAAAATGGATAGATTATAATTTCTTTGGGCACCAGCTTTCTTTGCATTTGAAACCTGAGGAAACCCGTATCGCGCAAGCAAATGAGGTTGACGGCAAAAATGTTCCCGTCCGTCATTTTGGCGCTATCCTGCCTTGGAAAGAGTGGCATGAGTTAGCCGAAAAGCTGCGCGCGGCAGACATAAAGTTTACTATCGAGCCTTATGAGCGCTTCCGTGGGGAAATCGGCGAGCAAGCAACCATGTTTTTCCACGACCCAAGCGGCAATGCGCTGGAGTTCAAATCCTTCAAAGATATGTCAATGATATTCGCAGCTTGAAGCTATTCTTCTTCGTTGGCTTCTGCTTCTTCTGACTCACTGGCTTCGGCTGCTTCTTTTTCAGCCTGCTCAGCCGCTTTCTTGGCAGCTTCGGCAGCTCTGATTGCACCTTCAACAGAAGCCTGTTTTTGCGCTTCTCTTTCAGCTTTCTCAGCGTCTAATTCTTCTGATAACTGATTTTCCGCCTCTGATTCAGAACGCGCAACATTCACCTTAATCTTCGCATCAACTTCTGCATATAGAGATACGGTAACATCGTAAGCGCCAACTGAACGGATAGGATTAAGCAAATTGATAGACTTACTATCCACTTCAAACCCGTCTCCGCGAATATGCTCGGAAATCTCACGCACGGTTACAGAACCATATAGCCTGCCATCTTCAGCAGCCTGACGAATGATTGTGACTGTAACGCCATCTAATTTTTTTGCCAACGCTTCTGCAGCTTTTTTCTTATCATCGTTTTTGGCTTCAATCTCTTTTTTCTTTTCTTCAAAAATCGCGATATTTTCTTTATTCGCACGCAATGCCGCACCACGTGGGATTAGGTAATTTCTTGCATAGCCGTTTTTCACAGTAACGATTTCGCCTATTTTTCCTAGCTTTGCAACTGGCTCTAAAAGTACAACTTCCATCTTATCCTCGGAGTTTTTGTTTTAATTTATTATTCTTACCTATCTAAACTTACTTATCCACATATGGAAGAAGTGCTAGAAAACGTGCGCGTTTTACTGCTTTCGCCAGCTCACGCTGTTTTTTAAGCGAAACTGAAGTTATACGGCTAGGTAACATTTTACCCCTTTCCGAAATAAATTTCTTCAAGAGCGCTATATTTTTATAATCCACTTTTGGAGCATTCTTTCCTGAAAGCGGGCATTGCTTATTTGTTCTTACAAATGTTTTCTTACCCAAAAGCGCGGAAAGCGACGGGAATGTAGGTAATTTCTTGCGGTTATCTGTTCTTGGTGCTTCAGCCATGTTTAAGCCTCTATCTTAATGTTTTGATATTCATCTTCATCCTGATTCAGAATCGCAGAAGGTTCATCGTTAATCTCTTCCGCCCGTACAATCAGGCAGCGAATCACATTTTCATGCAATTTCATATTACGCTCAAGCTCGGCAACTTCTGCATGGTCGGCATCAACGCCCAAATGCACATAATGGCCTTTTTTTGCTTTGCGGATTTCGTAGGCAAAATTGCGCAAACCCCAGCTTTCATTTTTGATGATTTTACCGCCATTCTTAGTTAGGAATTCAGTAAATTCTTTTGTAATCGTCTCGACTTCTTTTTCGCCGATTTCTTGACGTACTATATATGTAATCTCGTATAAAGCCATATTCTCTTATACTCTGTTTTTTGTTAAGGGAGCGCATAGTACATATTTTATGAGGCTTTGCAAGTGTTTTTTGTTATATATTGCAGCTTGTTAAATTGCTGCACTCTTTTGCCAGTTTAATTTCCAAATCACCAATCTGTGATTGGCCAAAGCCCAGCACCGGAATATAATTCTCATCAAGATATAGATTTATCACCGCATCCCTCTCATGCAAGCGTTTTAACTCACTTTCACGCCAGCCGGCCAGCGCTTCTTGCTTGAAACTCACATGCAATAATTGCTTCCTCTCGCCCGCGACCTTCTTCTCTTTATAGCCATGAATCGTATATTTTAAATTAAGCAGACGCTTTGCATCATATACCGGGAAATCAAAGTTATGCGGTAACGGGGTTTTATCTTGCATAAGCTGCTTGATTTTCTGCATCGAAACAACTGCCGCAGTTATCGGATCGGGAATATTCTTCTTTTGCGCGGCTTCCACTTCCGGATTATCTTTCCACCATGAGCCGGTAATCGTTTCTTCCAAGACATCACCTTCAGGAGAGTATCTAACCAGCAAATCCTGATCATATTTCTTTTGCCGCCATTTAGAGCGATAGGAAAGCGGAATATGCTTATTATTTGAAATCTTCCCGACAACGCGGTTTATGCTATCATATTTCATTATATAGCGTGCGAGATTCAACGAGTCCAAATCCGCAGTGTAATCATAGCCGGAAGTGCTATTTTTCAGGGTAACTTTTATGACGCCAACCCGCATTGTCCCCAGAAAAACATCATAGCGCAGAGCCTTTCCTTCAACTAGCGGGGTTTGTTCTGCCCGCGCAGGCATTACATCTGCCAGATTTACAGAAATTAGCATCAAAACCAGCAATATGTAGGAAAAGAGTCTGTTCATATCATTTTTTATATCAATTTTAGCGCTAAATGTCAACCTTTCTTTTAGGCAGGCTTGGGCGCGGTTTCTTTCATATAGTCAGGTAAATCGGCGCTAGCATCAATATTAAACTGCGGTATAATGATTCTGCGCGCGATTAAATGCAGCTTTTTGCTGAACCCCTCTTCAAAAGCGCGTTTGCCACCATATTTGCCATCCCCGATTATCGGGCAGCCAATCGCCTCCATGTGCACACGCAATTGATGCGTACGTCCGGTTATTGGGCGCAGCTCCACCCAGCTCAGCTCCTTGCCTAGCTTTTCCAACACCCGATATTGCGTTATTGCCGGCTTGCCCTGCTGCATATTCACCTCGACTTTCTCAATATTCCGCCCGCTTTTAAGCAGCGGCAAGTCAATTTCACCGATTTTATGCTGCGGCACACCACGCAATAATGCCCAATATATTTTCTCAACCTGCTTGCTTTGCAGCGCTTCCGAGAAGGCCGTTGCCATGCTGGTTTTCTTGGCAATCACCAACACACCGCACGTATCTTTATCCAGCCTATGCACTAATTTATAGCGGGGGCTTATTTTCTTGATAATATCATCTACAGAAATTTTCACACCGCGCCCGCCTTGCGAGGCGAGGCCATGCGGCTTATTAATCACCAGAAAATCATTATTCTCAAAAATTATCAATTTGTTGAAATCGGCTATATCCCTATCAGAAACCTGCATTTCGGAAGAATGTTTCACGTGAAACATTTCCGTTGGCGGCTTAATATCTATGGTTATTGTGACAACATCACCTGCCTTCACCCGCAAACTTGCCTCAGCTCGCAAGCCATTCACACGCACATCCTTCTTGCGCAACATCTTCTGGAGAAGAGCTTGGGTAATATGCGGATGGTGACGCTTAAACCACCTATCCAGCCGCACATCCTTGTCTTCCTCACTTATAATAAATTTTTGCATAATCCGGCATATTCCCCTATTTGGCTAATATTAGTCCCAAATAGGCAACGAATATAGATAAAAATAGCGAGAGAGATATATAGATGAGCGCGGCCATATATTTCCCAGCTTGCAATAAGGCAATAGTTTCTAGGGAAAAGGCCGAGAATGTCGTAAAACCGCCCAACAAGCCTATCATACAAAGCGGTATAATAATTGTATTTTCAGCGAATGTTTCACGTGAAACAATTCCGGCAAATACACCAATAGCAAAGCTTCCGAGGATATTCACGCATAAAATGCCAATAGGAAAACCGGAATCTATAGCATTATTTAGCCTAGTTGAAACCAGATAGCGCAAGACCGCACCAACTCCCCCTCCGGCAAATATCAGCAATAAATTCATCCCCATAGATTCGCCCCCATCCTATTCTGCGGTGCGGGATTCACTACCTCCGGTGACATTGAGAATCTTATCGTATGCCCATCCTCATGCTCAAAAGGCAACTTAAGGCGATATTCCGTGGTTATGCCATCTTCGTCAGTTACTCTAATATTTTTGAAGTGAGGGCTTATGATTGCACCGTCCGGAACATTAAAGCCCCGCTCACGAAGAAACCCTGCCATGGCATATTCGGCAACATGCTCACGGTCCAATATAACTTCACCTTCCGCTTTCAGGATTGTGATAAAAGCCATGGATTTTACGAAGAAGCCGCAGCAAGCTCAGGCGGGATTTCCATCTCGTCATCATCAAGAAATTCCGGCTTAGGGCCAGAATCTTGACCTTTAGCATTAATATCGCGATCAACAAATTCAATATACGCAACCGGAGCAGCATCGCCAAAGCGGAATCCGGCTTTTAGCACACGCGTATATCCGCCGCTTCTATCCTTATAACGCTCTGCCAGCACTGAAAATAGTTTTTCTACCATCTTCTCATCCTGCAAAATACTGATGGCACGGCGGCGATTATGCAAACTGCCTTTCTTGCCAAGTGTTATCAGCTTTTCCGCATAAGGACGCAGTGTCTTTGCTTTCGGCAAAGTTGTCTTTATCTGCTCATGCTTAATCAGCGCATTTGCCATATTCATAAACATCGCCTTTCTGTGCGAAGAGGTTCTGTTTAACTTTCTATGTGCATCACCATGTCTCATAACTTGTCTCTATTTAGTTGTAGATTAATATCCTGTGCCGTATGGGTCGTTATATTTCTTCGCCAGCTCTTCAATATTCTCAGGCGGCCAGTTAGGAACATCCATACCGAACTTCAAGCCTAATTTAGCCAGCACATCTTTGATTTCATTCAATGACTTACGGCCAAAATTTGGAGTTTTAAGCATTTCGCTTTCGGTTTTTTGTACCAAATCACCAATATAAACGATATTGTCGTTTTTGAAGCAGTTTGCTGAACGCACAGAAAGCTCCAACTCTTCTACTTTCTTGAGCAGATGCGGGCTGAATGGCAGGCTTTCTTCCTTCTTCTCTTCAATCGGCGCGGCAACATCTTCAAAATTAATGAATAATTGTAGCTGATCTTGCAAAACTTTCGCTGAAAGTGCCACAGCATCTTCAGGGCTAACCGCACCATTTGTTTCAATCGTCAATAATAGCTTATCATAATCAGTACGCTGACCAACGCGGCTATCTTCCACCTTGAAAGAAACTTTACGCACCGGGCTAAACAATGAATCCACCGGAATCAGGCCGATTGGCGCATCTTCAGGGCGATTCTGATTAGCAGGAATATACCCGCTACCAACTTCTACGGTAAGCTCAATATTAAGCTCAGCATCCTTATCCAAAGTGCAAATCACCAAATCTTTATTGATGATCTCAATTTCTGCCGGACATTCAATCATCGCAGCAGTAACTTCCATCGGACCTTTCGCCTTCAAATATAATTTTTTCTTCTCTGTAGTAAAAGAGCGCAAGGCTAAGTTTTTGATATTCAATATGATTTCGGTAACATCTTCACGAACGCCCGGAATCGTTGAGAATTCATGCAATACATTGTCGATTTTCACCGCCGTTACCGCAGCACCTTGCAATGAAGACAGCAAAATACGGCGCAGTGCGTTACCAATTGTTGTGCCAAAGCCCCTTTCCAAAGGCTCGGCAACGATTGTCGCGCGGGTAGCTTCGTCACTATCCTTAAAATCCAATTTTTTAGGCTTGATAAGGTCTGCCCAGTTTTTCGCTATATTAGAATTAGTTGCATTTGACATGTTTGTTTCCCTATTTTCTTTATTTAAATTGCTGTTTTATATGCTTTTTATTAAATACTTTCCGCCCTCAAAGAGCGGCATCCGAATGATGACTAAACTCTTCTACGTTTTCTTGGACGGCAACCATTATGCGGAATCGGCGTTACGTCTTTTATCGAAGTAACCACAAAACCCACTGCCTGCAACGCACGGAGCGCTGATTCACGCCCTGAACCCGGGCCTTTCACTTCCACGGAAAGAACTTTTAGGCCATGCTCTTGCGCTGCCCGTCCCGCCGCTTCTGCTGCCATCTGGCCTGCATATGGCGTAGATTTGCGGCTTCCCTTGAATCCCTGATGTCCGGAAGATGACCAAGCAACCGTATTGCCCTGCTGGTCGGAAATCGTGATAATCGTGTTATTAAATGTTGAGTTAATATGCGCAACACCAACTGTGATGTTCTTTTTGACGCTTTTCTTAACTTTCGCTTCTGCTTTTGCCATTTGTTCCTCTAGCCTATTATCTCTTAAAATTTTTGAGCGTTTCCGAACGCAGCGAGGCAAGGCCATTGAGGCCGACTTGCCTGCGCGGCAACGGAGCGCAATTTATTATTTCTTCTTACCGGCAATTGCGATTGCCTTACCTTTACGCGTTCTCGCATTTGTATGCGTACGCTGACCGCGAACCGGTAAACGTTTTCTGTGACGAAGCCCACGATAGCAACCCAAATCCACCAAACGCTTGATGTTCATGGAAACCTCGCGGCGCAAATCGCCCTCTACCTTGTAATCTTTGTCGATAATTTCACGCAATTTGATAACTTCATCATCACTCAAATCCTGCACACGCTTAGTTTCACCGATTCCTGCATTTTTGCAAATCTGCGAAGCGTTATATGCGCCGATTCCGTGAATATAGCGCAAAGCGATAATTACGCGTTTATTTGTCGGGATGTTTACACCAGCTATACGAGCCATATGTTAGCCTCTAGTCATTAAGTTGTTATTCATTAGCTCTGTTGGGAGAATGGAGAAATGCCGGAGAGACTTACAACCCCTGCGTTTCAAAAACGGAGGCTAACTCTCTTCCTACACCGAAACTCTCAATATCAACAGAAGGACGGGCTTTATATTAGCTTTTCCACAAGCCGTCAAGTGCTTTTTGCAATAATTATAGGGCTAATTGACAATCTCGTTAAGTTTCGCCGTTACTGCGTCAATATCCTGCATTCCATCGACCTGCCTCAGCTTTCCGATCTTGGCATAATATTCGCTCAAAGGCGCGGTTTGCTTGTGGTATGACTCCAATCTGGTTTTAACGGTTTCGGCATTATCATCTTTGCGGCGGGAGAATTTATCGCTACCGCACTGGTCACAAATTCCCTCAAGCTTTGGTTTCTTGAACTCATCATGATAGCCCGCGCCGCATTCTGCGCAAGCATATCTGCCG
>Ga0066640_10000021_pt1 | contig 67756 bp, 65 predicted proteins | sample CryGeyCG2114_020_2_FD_59505 | JGI IMG/M metagenome (GOLD analysis project Ga0066640, IMG submission 59505) | Groundwater microbial communities from aquifer - Crystal Geyser CG11_big_fil_rev_8/21/14_0.20 | ecosystem: Environmental > Aquatic > Deep subsurface > Groundwater | place: USA: Utah... | reverse complement strand
TTTAATGAACCTCCCAGAGGTCAAAGCACCCAGCCAAAAGAAGCTTGCATTCAAAGAGAAGCTCAAATGGACTGGAATCACACTTGTATTATTCTTCGTACTTGGCTTAGTACCACTATTTGGTCTCGGCCAGAATGCGCTTCAGCAATTCGAATTCTTATCAGTCATCATGGCTGCTAAATTCGGAAGTATAATCTCTCTTGGGATCGGTCCATTAGTCACAGCATCTATCGTGCTGCAGCTATTGAATGGATCTGGCCTTTTGAAGTTCGATCTGCAGTCTGCTGAGGGGAAAAGATTCTTCCAAGGTCTTCAGAAGCTCTTAGCACTTGTATTCATCCTTTTTGAAGGGTTCATATATGTTTTCATGGGAGGCCTTGCTCCACCTGCAGAACTTGTCGGCACAAGCCTGTTCTTCACACTTGAATTATTGCTTGTGTTCCAACTATTCATCGGCGGCATCCTTATCATGTTCATGGATGAGGTCGTCAGCAAATGGGGCTTTGGATCGGGCCTGAGTCTGTTCATCGCTGCTGGCGTATCTGAAGAGATAATAATAAGGGCACTTTCACCATTTCCAAGCCCGGCAAACCCAGATATGCCGACTGGTGCTATCCCCGCTCTTATCAAATCATTGATTGGTGGAGATCCTGTCAGCGCAGGACTTATGCTCGCAGCGATACTTGCAACTGCCTTTGTATTTGTCATGTCAGTATATGTACAATCAATGAATGTAGAGATTCCGCTTTCCTTTGGAAGGATACGTGGACACAGCATCAGATGGCCATTAAATTTCTTGTATACAAGCAACATACCAGTTATCCTTGTGGCTGCTTTGCTTGCAAACGTACAATTATGGGCCCGGCTGCTCGAGAGATGGGGGCACCCTATCTTAGGGACTTTCAGTGGTAACTCTCCTGCGAGCGGATTTGTGTTCTGGTTGCATTCACCAAATATTGTCGAAAAGATAATCACAGGCAGTTTCACATGGTCAAACATTGGCCAGACAGGCATTTATATGGTTTTCATGATGATTGGATCAGTTGTCTTCGCTTACTTCTGGGTACAGACTTCTGGCATGGATGCGCGAAGCCAGGCAAAAAACATCCTTAATTCGGGATTGCAGATACCTGGTTTCAGAAATGATCCACGTGTGCTTGAGAATATATTGAATAGATACATCATGCCATTGACAGTCATGGGAGGACTTACCGTAGGACTTCTTGCAAGTGTCGCTGATGTAGCAGGCGCCTTATCGAGAGGCACAGGCATCCTTCTTGCAGTGATGATTATCTATAAACTCTACGAAGAGATCGCAAAGCAACACATGATGGATATGCATCCGATGCTTCGGAGGTTCATGGGAGGATGAGTTTCTTAGATCCAGTATTAGGGCCGCTACTTAAGCTGCCACCCATATGGGGTATCTTGATCGTCGCTGTCGTTATTTCTGTAGTTATTACATTCGCTTACAAATGGCTTACTGATCAGAATGAAATGAAAGCTCTGAAAGATGACATAAAGAAGATTCAGGAAAAGATGAAGGAACATAAGAAAGATCCTGAAAAAATGATGAAGATACAGAAACAGGCCATGGACAAGAACATGAAATATATGATGAAGTCCATGAAACCTACATTATTCACATTCATCCCGATAATCCTGATATTTGGATGGCTCAATTCTCACATGGCATATTACCCGCTTGTCGAGAATGTTCCTTTCACAGCGACACTCCAGTTCAATGATGGTGTCACTGGTGATGCGACCATCGTCCTCCCAAATGGCATATCTTTTGTGATGGACAACGAGACAAAAATCATAAATGACGCATCTGTCACATGGACATTGACAGGCCCTGCGAGTCCTGTCGCATATTCATTGTCTTTTAAGAAAGGCGATTTGGTATTCAATAAAGACATCATCATAACCCAATCAAAAGAAGATCGTCGATATGAAGCGCCAAACGAGATCGTCAAAAAAAATGGTCTTAAAAATATCGTCATCGGCAATGAGAAGATCAAGGGACTCAACCTGTTCGGATGGCAGCTTGGATGGCTCGGGACATATATCATATTCTCTTTGATAGTCAGCATCGGACTTAGAAAACTGCTCAAGATCTATTAAGGTCCTTATAGATCAATTCATTTTCGTATATACATCAGAACCCGTTGATCATCTCTTCAAAAGAGAGACCTTTCATCTCAGCTATCTTCTCAGAGACCAGATGGCTCTTGTCTGTCTCGGAAAGATCCTCTGGATTTAAGAAAAACCATTTTCGTCCTGAGAACCTGATACCAATCCATGCCTCGGCGCCGAATGTATGTGAGAACAAAAGAAGCTGTATCATCTCATCTTTACTTATGTACTTCTTGTCATCACCGACAGACTTACATTCGATGGCGACACGCCTCATGCCGTTCCCTGCGATGACATCAGGTGAAGGGTGTTGAGTGCTCCCAGAACCAGCTGCTCTCATGGCCGCCCAGGAATTCTCCCAAAACATATGGATAAGTTCCCGTTCAGCAGCGCTCCCTTTGTCTTTTGTGCGGATCATATTTTTATCTTCAAAAAATCATACGCGCATTGTGTGTTCGCAAAGACTGTCTGTGCCTCTTCTTCAAGCACTTCCATGGTCTTATATCGTTGCGAGAAATGTGTGATTATCAGTTTCTTAGCATTCGCATGATTAGCAAGCATAGCCGCCTGCTTTGCAGTCATATGTTTATAGTTCTCAGCTTTCTCTTCTATTGTGTCGCTAAGAGTCGCTTCAGTGATCAAAAGATCAGCATCAAGAGAGAGCCCGACTGCGCTATTGCAGAACAAAGTATCACCTATGTAGACCACTTTTTTCCCATGCACGACTCTGGTCGCTTCATCGACCGTGATGTTCTTTCCTTCCCATACAACATCGATGCCTCGCTGGAGTTTCCCTAATAGAGGACCATCAGGTATACCAAGTTTTCGTATAAATGGGACAATTATTCTCCTTCTGTCTTTCTCGATGAAAGAGAAACCGAAGCATTCGATCGAATGCTCTAGAGGTGCGCATGAAAGCATATATAGATCATTCTCAAATATCATCCCTTGCGCGATCTCATGCACTTCGACATCAATAGATATCTTCTCTGCAAAACCAGACATCATGTTCCCTAGATATTCTTTTGAACCACTTGGCCCATATAGATGCAGGACACCAGTATAACCGCATGCGCCAAGAGTCAATAATAGCCCAGGAAGGCCAAGCACATGATCACCATGCCAATGTGTTATGCATATCCGCCTTATCTTGGTAGGCGCTATCCCCGCAATCTTGAACTGCCTTTGGATGCCCTCTCCGCAATCGAAAAGGATGCCTTCTCCATTGAATTCAAGATAGATGCCACTATGGTTCCTATCCTTTGTCGGCACCATAGCAGATGTGCCAAGGAATGTTATTTCAATCATTATTTCCAGAAGGAGTCATGTTCCATATTAATGGTTTTTGGTTTGATCTGGTCAAAACGGTTTGATCATTTCTTGTACTGTTTGATATCTCGTAATTTCTGATATAGTTCTTTTTCTTCAAATGTGAGATTCTCTGGGGGTTCGATGTAAAGGTTCACATACATGTCGCCACCAGCGATACCTACACCTTTCATCCTTATTGGTCTTGCTAAGTCGACACCCGGTGTGACATTCATCTTGACCCTGCCTTTCACATAATATCCTTCACGAGTCCTTCCTATGACCTGTACCACCACTTTCCTGCCATACAGTGCATCAGTTATATCGATTGGTATCCTGGTCTCCAGATGCACATCCTGGCTGTCCCGGACAGTATATTCAAGCCCACCGAGATTGACATATTCTATCTTATGCGCGCTTTTCTCTTCTTCAGACAGGACATCTTTCATAATCCTATAGGCAGTCTTCAACTTGCCAAACAAAGACGTCACACCCATGTCGGACTTCTTATCATTACAGGTTTTTTCTTTCGCTGTCGTGTCGCTTGTGCATGAAGAACAGAATGGATCACCGACGTTTCGTCCTGACTTTCGTCCGGTATCACGTCTCAGATCCTGTGCTATGGACGCATTCTCCCGCAGGATCTCTTCGACACTTTTCGACTGCTTTGGGACAGTCGTGAGCATATCATATTCTTCACGTCTATCCTTCTTGCTAAGAACACTAAAAGCGTCTGTCGCATCTTTGAAACAGACGGTCTTACATTCATCGCCGCCATTTATATCAGGGTGAGTCTCTCTAGCAATCTGCCTATAAGCCTGTTTTATCTCATCAAGAGTGGCATCTTTTGAGACTCCAAGGATCCCATAATAATCTTTTTTGGTATCCAAAATATATTTCCCTCCCGAAAGTTTCAAATCAAACTCAAAAAAGTAAAAAAATCATTATTTGTAATTTATAGCAGCCTTGATCGCACCATAGCCATTTATGAACTTGCCTATCGGCTTATCTTTCTCTGTCACTGGATCTGATCCGCTCTCCTTCAAAATACGGGTTATGTCATCTCTCTTGCCCCGTAGATTAGGATTGACGGCTATTGTAAGCCCTACCAACCCAGCGACATGCGGTGTCGCCATGCTTGTCCCTTGGATAGCGATATACAGATTGCCTCGGCTCATCCGGTTGTTCTTTGGAACAGTCGACCAGATGACCATGCCTGGCGCAGATACATCGACTATATCACCATAATTCGAGAATGGCGCTCTTTTGACTTTCTTGCCGTATTGTCCGACAGCTCCGACAGTAATCACACCTGGCACATTGGCTGGTGCAGAATTATCTGCATTGCCGTTCTCGTTTCCTGCTGCCGCCACAATGATTGTCCCTTTGCTCATCGCATATTTACATGCTTTCTCAAGGACTGTCGATTTTCCCGGACCGCCAAGACTCATGCTGATGACATCGGCTCCTTTGTTCGCTGCTTCGATTATCGCTTTTGCGATCCCTGCTGTCGATCCGCTGCCCCAATCACTGAGCACTTTTATGCTATAAAGCTCGATGAACTTGTTGTTTAGTGAAAGACTGCTGACACCTTTGCCGTTATTTGTCAATGCACCGATAGTCCCTGCGCAATGCGTCCCATGGCCATGGCCGTCTTTTGTGTATAATTTTGCTTCAAGGTCTTCATGCTGGATGATTCCTGTGTCAAGCACCCAGACTTTCGCCGGCCTTTTTGGCTTGAAATTCATAAGAAGATCATGGACTGCCTCTGCATGGATCGCTGTCTGACCCCACATTTTTCCCTGCTGATACAATGGATCATTTGGGAATTTTCCAGTTTGACTCTCTGTTGAGCTTGCGACCACTTTCTCATTTGCTGGAATGCTCATGATCTGGTTATATTCAGCAGTCTCGACATCTGAGTCTTTCTTCAGCAGTTTGATTATCTCGGTTATCCTGCTGTCATCATCCTTCGCAGGGTCGACGACATATGTATTCGGCAGATCCTTTGAAAGCTTGAATACGCCATCGAACTCGATATCATCGTCTTTGTCATATAAAAGCTCTACATCCTGAAGAGTCTTTCCATTTTTAAGAAACATCAATAGCGTGTCATTATCATGTTTTGGTATAAATCCCGGAGCTTTCCCGTCATTGCCGCACATCGAATAACCTACACCGAGCATAGATATAATAGCTGTGCCCACTACACTTTTCTTGAACCAACTAGTCTTTTTTATTTCATTCATTATAACCCCCCCTATCAGTCTTCCGCCTATATAGCGAATCCAGATTATAGAAGCATAATAACATATATAAAGTTTATTAAAGCAGATCGGAAATCAGATAAAGTATGATCCAAGATAGTCATACAAAAATGCCGACTATCGTGAATATGAATATAACGCTTATCGGATCTTCTGCAAGCACCTTCCTATTGAGAAGCTTATAGACAAGGATCATTACAAGGCTGACTTCATCTATGATAACATCTCTTTTCCTAAAAAAACACAATTTATTTATTATCATCCATTTATTTTGAAAGCTTCGCAGCAGCGATACAGAGGCTTTTGTTGAGGCCTTTCTTTGTCGCACATACCGCTTTTTTCCTTGCTGCGGACGTCGCTTTGTTCACCCTACGTTTCACAGAATTGCCTTTTGTCCTCGCTTTTTTTTCAAGAGAACCTTCGATGGCCTTCATCTTATTTAGAAATATCTGTGCTTCTTTCTTTGAGACGATGCCTAATTCTTTCAATCGTCTCTTTGTCTCAGCATCGATCAATGTCTCAAGTTTCTTCTGTTCTTTTTTTATATCTTTCACAAGAGTAGCGACAGTCTGTTTCACTTTTTTATTAGAGACACTGCCTTTCTTTCCGATCTCAACCACTGCTTTTTCAAGCTTATCTTTTGTCAATAATGTCAGTCCAAGACCGAGCTTAACACCTTTTTTGAATACATCAAGCATCTATCAACACCTCTTTTATCACATTAATAATCTTTCTTGAGATAATACTATATTTATAGGTTGCGGTCCTATCACCTAGCTTATCTTCGAAGCATCTGGCGAAATAATGAAAGACCGAAAACTGCTGCGCAGAAGAAACCGATGAATGAAGGATATGGAATCCCATAGATAGTCCTCACTTTGAGATCCAACGCAAGACCGGATCCGATTATCAGAGCCGACACAAGGACACCAAGGACAATCTTGTTCGATGTCCTTTCCATTTGATATATCAAGCTCTCAAGGTCTTTATGCTCAAACTCGACTTTGAATTCTCCGCGGTTCAGTTTGTTGAGAAAATTAAGGGTCTGTTCAGGAAGCACACTCACAAGATGCCTGATACGTTTTGCTTTCTTTATCAGATTCGATTTCATAGAATCGATGCTCATCTCTTTTCGTATGAACTCTTTGATCACTGGTTTTGCGTATTGCACTAGATTGAAACGCGGATACAGCATCTCACCAAGACCTTCGAGCGTCACAAGTGCTTTTAGAAGCAACACAAGGTTCGATGGAAGACTGAGTCCATTCTCCCTCGCCACATTGACTACTGTCGTGAATGCATCACCAAGCTTGAAATCTGAAAGTGAGATATCATAATATCTAGACAGCCTGTCCATCACATCCTGCTTGAATAATTCTTTGTTGAAATCCTTCGAATCAGTCATGCCAAGATCGATTATACCATCAGCTACCCCATTTATATCTCCTTCTAAGAAGGATATGAAAAGCATTGTCATCTTCTCACGCATGCTCTCAGTGAGATGACCCATTATACCAAAATCAAGGAACGCTATCTTGCTGCTTCCAAGGACAAGTATATTCCCCGGATGAGGGTCAGCATGAAAGATCCCATATGTGAAAAGCTGTCGGAAAATAGAATCGACAAGTACCTGAAGCACTTGTTTCTTGTTATAATGCGCTTTTGCAAGCTCTTTTTGATTGCTTATCCTGATACCGTCTATATGCTCCATGACAAGCACATTGTCGGTCACGAAATCATGATATACTTTCGGCACAGTCACATGCTTATCATCACGGAAATGGCTTGCGAACCGTTCGATGTTCTTCGCCTCATTACGAAAATCAAGTTCATCGTGCGTGTAACGTTTGAATTCATTGACTATCTCGACTGGTTTGATAAGATCAAGCTTGAATTTTTTCTCGATAAGTCTCGCAGAATAATGAAGTATATCGATATCAGTCAAAAAGACATGATCGATGTTCGGTCTTTTGATCTTCACGACTACTTTCTCTCCGGTTTTCAAGACAGCCGAATGTACCTGGCCAATCGATGCGCCAGCTATCGGTTTCTCACTGAATGAACGAAAGACATTTTTAATTGGCTTTCCAAGATCAGATTCGATAACCTGGATTATATCTTGATAAGGGACAGGAGGTACGTTGTCCTGCAATTTCTTGAACTCTTCGCAATATTCGATCGGCACAAGGTCAGGTCGTAAAGATAGCAATTGTCCGAATTTGATGAAAGCGCCGCCAAGCTCTTCGAAGGCTTTCCTGAATCTTTCTGGCTTTGTGAGATGCTTTTCTGGCTCATCGAGCTTGATCATGCGTTTGTATATTGGTATCTTATGCTTGAGATCGAGTCTTTCGATGTATATCTCAAATCCTTGCTTGAAAAAAACCTTCAGTATCTGCCTGAATCTTTTCAGGTCTTCTGTCTGTCGTTTTCCGATCAATATTGCCATCTAATCAGATTTTTAGGAATTGATATTTATATATGTTCGTGTCAGAAATCAAAGAATTTCATGCTTCGGCCTTTTCAAAAACTATTTATATCATTCCAAGCAACGAACTAATCATGCTGACATATCTGCTTATCAGGACAAAACATGGCAAGAACAGGATTGCTCATGACAAACTCAAGAAGCATAATGAATTTCTGGAAGTGCATGAGGTCTTTGGCCGTTATGATCTGGTCTGCCTCGTTGAAACAGATGATCTGAAAACGTTGAAGACATTTATCCAGAACAAGATATGGATAATTGAGGATCTTGAGAGCGTAGAGCCGCTCATCATATCTACGCTTGATGAACCTGCCAAAGCTGTTGAAGAACCGATAGATGAAGTGACAGATATCATTGAAGAGACCGATGAAGACGGACAATTTCTTCCACCATAATTATCCCATATTGTCGAGGATAGAATGGGCATTCAATGCGTTCAATTCTGATTGTAATCTCTTGTCCGATTGCATCATGAAACGGATCTTCATCTGCTCAGTCTCCTGCTTCGACACACGTGCGAACCTATCTGCTTCTATCAAACCATATGGATAACCTGGGAACGCTGGATCACTTGAATAATAAGAGAGCACATCCATGATTGAAGTCATATCATTTGGTCTTATCGTCTCTATACGAAATACATATCTCGATTGTTCATGCAGACGCGCAAAAGATATCTCCGGCATATCTGTCACTGCCTTTACGACAGGATGATAGAACCATGCGCCATCTTTCTTTTCTGAGAGCATGGCTGCTGCGCTCCATCCTGACTTGGTCAGCATCCTTGTCGTCTTTGCAAGAGCACATAACATCACACCTTTTTTCGTGGCTGATAACCGCAATTCTGAGAGTATGTCGCTTTCACCAAGATAAGTGCTCTGCAATGTGCCATCAATGAGGATCATCCCGCCAGTTGATATTTTTGCGACAGATATATTTGCAAGCCTAAGCTCTGAAAAACGTCTCACCGCATCACCGACTGCCTTTATGTCTGCACGGACCGGGCTGCGTTCAGATCCCATGTGGAATGGATCGAAGATAAGACCATCAAAACAAGCAGAAAGTCCCACCTCATCATTTATCTTCGTTACGGAAGTGACATATCTCAGATGATCTTTTTCTTGCATGGATCTTATCGTCAGGAAGAATTCAGCTCTTATCGAATCGATCTTTTTTCCTTCTGAATATATCGATCCATATATCCGAATAAACTGTACAGAGAAGGATGGTGATCCGAGCACTTCCATATTGCCACCGTCGATAAAAATGATATCTTTTCCAGAATTGCTCCTGATGGCATGGAAATTCTCTTCTGAGAATAGGATTGACTTATAGTTCTTGACAGAACAGATCATCATATCGTCTTTCGCACCATCCATTGAAGACCTGATTTCAGAGACAATCTTCGCTATCGCTTCTTTCATGTTACCCCTTCTTGATCTTCGCTATGAAGAAGCCTTCGGTATCATTGTCCTGTGGCCAGATGCGTACACATTTCTTCACTTCTGAAGTATATGTATTGCCATTGAATTCAGTGACAGGATCAGATCGTTTGATGTCAAGGTCTATCTTCTGCAGCTTTGCATTTTCGTATTTGCTCAAGATATAATCCATGACACCCTCGTTCTCTTCTGGCTCTGTCGTGCAAGTCGAATAGACCATCGTCCCGCCATCTTTGAGGTTATCAAATGCAGTGCATGCCAATTGCTTCTGTGTCCCTGAGAGCCTTCTGACTGCGTTCGGATTCCACATCTGGATCGTCTTAAATGATTTTCTTATCGTCCCTATCCCTGAACATGGAGCATCGACAAGTATCCTATCGAATTCAAACCCCTTGAACAACCTACCTGGCATCATGGTGACAATTGTATTTGAGATTCCCATACGTTGGAGATTGAAACCAAGCGCTTTCAATCGATCCGCAGTCACATCATTTGCGATCAATAGTCCTGTGTTCTTCAGGTATTGAGCTATCTGCGTCGTCTTAGAACCAGGACTTGCGCACATGTCAAGTATCATGTCATCTTCCTTCGGCGCAAGGACCACAGGCGGGATCATGGATGCTGCTTCCTGGATATAGAAATATCCCAGAAGATGCTCTATCATGTTACCGAAATCCCTTCTTTCGCTCTTCACCCAGAATCCTTCTTTGCACCAGGGAATCGGATCCAATTCCACTGAACCTTCTAACCTTGATACTATCTCTTTCACAGAGGTCTTCAAGGTATTCACCCGGATTGATTTTCTGAGGTATTTCAATGAATATTCCTTGAATACATCAAAATCAGTCAGGGCTGAATATCTTTCGATGAATGCCGGCTTGAATTCCAGATTATATGTCATGCAAAAAAGGTCAGAATACGAGGTATATATATTTTGTTAGAAAATGTTTAATCACTCATCTCAGATAGCACATTCTCGATCTGATCAAGTTCGCTCTCGAGCGCATTCACTTCATCTTCTGTAGGCGTGCGTACTGCCGAGACAAATTTACCAGGTAACGGTGTGAATTTGTGTTTAGGAAGTATATTCTTTAGCTTATTCATCAGAAGACCTGTCTCTTTCATGAGTGAACGTAGTTTCAGGACAGAATCTGTCTTTCTTTCTCTTAATGCGCTCACTTTCTGATAGCTCTGCATACATCTGACGATGCTGCGCGAAGATTCAAGGATATTCCTCCGCATCTCAAGAGGATCGCCTATCCTTATGTAGAAATCCTCTTTTTTCTTTTCGTTTTCACCCATGTGACAAACCTTATTTCCTTATTTCCTTATTTCAAAAAGAGTCTCATCTATGAATTTTACCTTACTTTCGACATCACTCACATCTGCATACCAATTCTCAAGTTCCATATCCTCTTGTGCCTTTAATTCAGCGATCTTGTTCAGCAAGACCTTGGCATCACCAAGATTCTTCTTTATGAAACTGAAGACATTCAGCAGATCTTCATAATCATCTATCTTCACATATATCGGAGCGTTCTTGTCAGCCATCATAGCACCTCAAAGACTTTATTGTCCAGATATACCAATTTCCGTTGTATATCTTCAAGCGATTTGTGCCATTCAGACAGTTTTTTCTCTTTGATATCTTTTAGCTCTTTCATGCGATGGAAGATTTTCTCGGATTCTCTCAAAGTGAGGTTCGCAGCATTTATGCTCTCGATTATGTTGCCAAAATCATCCATCCTGACAAATAAGGGCTGGTTGAGCCTCTTGAGATCATCTTGTAGTTTCACAAATGTATCGACTGGTTTCTCAACATCCATATCATCGATACCATCATCGCCCATCAGTTCAAGATCAGGAAGGGTCGATGGGATGCTTCGCACAACATCTGGCTCTTTTATCTGCCTCTCTTCGGGCAATGAACCAAATTCTTCAGGGATCGTCCTCTTCACTGTGACAGGTTCATCATCCCATGAAGGTACTTCTGGAAGCTTTGGTAGATCATGCATCTCTTTTTCATCAGTCTCGGAGGCATCATCTGGCGATGGTGGCGTATCCAATGCGTCTACCTCATCGATCTGTGCCGGCGGTGTAAGATCCTGTGCAGGCATCTTGGCTGGTGGTGCTTCAGGCATTGTTTTAGCTTGTCTTGGAATATTCATCTCATTTACTTCATCAGCAAGCAAGTCAGTACTTGGCATCTCTCCTCCTTCGAGAGATTGAGTCGGGACTCCGATGTCCTGGTCAAGCATAGGTTCTTCTATGCCAGATGGTGTGAAATCAGGCAAAGGTTTCGACAGATCAAGAGATGGTGGTTCAGACAGTGGAACAGCCACTTGTTTTGGTACAGTATCATTTGTATAGACTGGAATAGGCGGCATCTCAGCAGGAGGAGCCAAACCTGGAGATGGAGGAGCAGGCATTCTCTGGCTAAAGTCCTGTGGCATATGTGGTGGTAATGGTGAAGGCATAGGCACATCGCTTGCAGGAGGGATCATAGGGGGCGCATTTGGAAACGTCGTAGGTCTCGATTGAATCTGCCCATCTGGTGGAGCCATTGGAGCCTGTGGGGCGCCTTGTCCTCCTAATGGACTATGAAGAAGCCCTGAACCGCCCGTAAAACTATTAGGATCTGCTTTTGGCGGAACCGTCTGTTTGTTCCCTTTTTTCTTTCCTTTGAATAAATCACCAATCCCCATTTGAAAAACCCACCCATCTGATTATTATAAATATATCTACTGAAAGATTATAAAAGAAATTCAGTTAAATAGTTTTCTTATTATTGGACGATGGTAATTAGTTTATTTGGCCATTATCAAGCAAAATAGCGCTTCTATTCAATGTATCGATGTCTTTGGATCCACACAGGAACATAGTACTTTTGAGCTCATCACATAATCGCTTCAGATGATCTGATATCGCCGCCTTTCCACTCTTATTTTGTGCCTGCAGAATAGGAGCTGCGATGCCTACGATATCGGCTCCGAGGGCAATGGCTTTTGCTATGTCAAGACCAGATCGTATGCCGCCTGTCGCAATCATTGGAAGTTCTGTGATTGATTTGACTTGTCTTATGCATTCTGCTGTCGGTATGCCCCAATCCCAGAATATGCCATCCGATTTTCCGGATCTTAAGTATTCTATCGCGGTCCAGCTTGTGCCGCCTGCGCCGCCTACGTCTATGGCTTTTATTTTAGTTTTTGAGAGGAGTCTTGCTACTTCACCTGAGATACCACTTGAGACTTCGCGGACATAAATCGGGTATTGTCTTGATATGCTGTCAATTTTTTCAAGCACTTCTGTAAAATCGCTGTCGCCTTCCGGCTGCACTAGTTCCTGTGCTGTGTTGAGATGGATGCCAAGCACATCTGCTTGGAGTGATTCTGACGCTGCGATGATGTCCTCTGCTGCGAAGTTCTTCAGATCGTTTGCACCGAAATTTGTCGCAAGTAGATTATCTCCTAAAGCGTGCCTTATGTCGTATGTCTCTTTTAGGGACTTGTCTTTTATCATAGCCTTGATACTGCCAAGCGCCATGCCGATACCAAGATCATTGCATGCCTCTGCGATGTCGGTGTTTATTTTCTTTGCCCCCTTGAATCCACCGGTTATCGGCGCGACCATGATTGGCATCGAGAATGGTTTTGATAAAAATGTGTTCGCTGTGCTGATGTCTGCTGCGTTCAGTTCTGGTAGCGCATTATGTAGAAGATCGATCTTTTCAAATCCAGCAGTCTTTTTCCTGAATGCGGCGCTGCCATCAAGACAGAATCTTATGTGCTCTGCTTTACGTTCTTTTATTCCTCCCATGGTGATATGTCTGGAATAAGTCAGTTAAAAAAGTAACTGATAAGAATTTATTTCTCCTTGAATTGATACAGTTTCGCAGGTCTGTGCGCGCCAACCATCTTCGTCTTCTTGAGTTCGACCAGAAAATTCTCTGAGAGAATCTTCTTCCTGAAATTCCGTTTGTCTATAGGCATTCCGAGCACTGCTTCATGCGTCTTCTGCAGTTCAGTCAGCGTGAACTCTTTTGGCAGGAGCTGAAAAGCTATCGATGTGTTCTTAATCTTGTCCTTAAGTGTATCCAAAGCAGATTCAAGGATATCTTTATGGTCGAATGCAAGCTTTGGAAGCCTTTTCACTGCCAGCCATTCCGCCCGCATCGCATCAGTATCCGCTGCGAGATTGACCTTATTCCAATCGATCAACGCGAGGTATGCGATTGTTATCACTCTGCCTCGTGGATCCCTCGAAGGATTACCAAACGCGCCGATCTGTTCAAGATAGATATCTTTCACATTTGTCTCTTCGGCAAGCTCTCGCGCCGCGCATCTATCAAGATCCTCATCAGCTTCTACAAAGCCGCCTGGAAGCGCATAGGATTCCTTAAACGGAGGATTCTTTCTCTTTATGAGAAGCACATGCAGAGCCTCATCTTTTATCGTGAAGACGGCCGCATCTGTCGTGACGTGATATTGCGGCTTGTATCGTCTCTGAAACGATTCTATCTCTATTTTTTCATCGTTTTGTGCCATGATAGTGTGTAATATACAGTATATGTATATAAAATTGGCGATAATGGAGCTAGCGATGCGCAGATATTCTATGTGCAAAGCTGTGGGATATGGGGTGTGAGGTGTGGGGCGTGTTATCTTCCATTCCCTAACCTCACACCTCTTATCCAAACAGACACTACTGACAAAAGAAACAACCTAGAACAAGACAACGCAATCCCCCGACCTCACGCCAAACTGAACAGTGCGAAAAAGATATATCAACCGATACAAGAGGAGAATTATTCAGGGATGTACACCAACAAGTGGTAAATGTGCGGAACTTATATAAAGCAGTTCGCTATCTGCTCAGATATCATGAGACAAACAGATATAGGCGACCTTATGACAGTCGAGCAGCTTGACAGATATGCCAGAGGCTGCCTTTTCTCAGATAGATTCTCTGCAGATGATATCCTTTCTATCAATTCAATAGAGCTACATAATGGAAAACTAGAGCGCCTGGACACGCGCATATATGACCGCAAAAGACATCCTGATCTTCCGCTGATGCTCCTTGACATCTATCCTGACGCTGAACTAGTCGAACAGAAAAATCCAAGAGAGCCAATATACAGGATCGATGACAGGCTATTGATCTCGCAATACAGCGGAGAGATCCGAAGGATAAGATATGAAGACAGGATCGATGCATGGCTAAAACTTTGCGTCTCTTCGATGGAAAAATACAAAGGACATCATATTGATTTCAAGAGCCTTGAACTTGATGACCCACGAGGCAAGTGCGAATCCGTTCTTTTCACAAAACATTGGTACAACAACCACGCATATGATCTTGCGAAACTTATCTTCAAAGATCAGGAAACAGAGATGGGAGCACTAAAAGGCATAATCGTAGGTCCGCTTGATGGCATCGAAGATCTTTGGTATGGCGGCGACAAAAGAAAAGTCAGATCATTTGCGAATCCATATCTGGATTACAAGATCATGGAGCTTAATGATGGTTATGTGCTAGGCTTTGAATATGTGTATGGCGACCAGGCACGTATATTACTGACAAAATTTCTTGAGAGGCTACATGCACTTAGGAAAAATGATAAAAAAGACATCTCGCTTAAGCTAATCATGTATGGCAGAGTCGCTGGGATATGTACTGGCATGAATAGAAACGATATCATCATCCCAAACGGCGTGATCGACCAGAATGATCTGCACCGAATAAAAAAAGGCATGATGTATCCGATGTTCAATATACTTGATGATGACAGTTTCAAGTCCGACCTTGGAAGACAGGTCTTCTCGGGCGGACCGCTACTTAATGTGCGTTCTGTCGTGAGAGAAAATCGGACAGATGTGATGAAAGCACTTTCGCTCGATGCCATCTGCGTCGAGATGGAGACACGAGGCGCGCTTGAGATCGTCAATCACATGAACCACCTTTATGGACCTGGGATGCACATCGACTTCGGCTTCGCCGGGTATGTATCAGATGTCCCACTTGTCGGAGATACACTCGCAGATGAACTAGTGGATGATTCATCACGAAAAAAGATATTAGAAAAAATACTTGTTGTCTTGAAAAGATAATATTAAGAAGAAAGACAGACTGATAAAAAAAATGCCACATTATTTTTCAGAGAACCAGGACTCGGTGAAGAAAGAGACAAGATTCAGCGCGCGGTTGCGCGGACTTGAATTTAAGTTTGTCACTGTCAGTGGTACATTCTCATTGTCACAAGTCGACAAAGGCACGCAGACACTCATAGACAACGCAGTAGTCGACAAAGGCTGGAAGATACTCGACCTCGGATGCGGATGGGGTCCTGTCGGTGTCACGTTCGCTAAGCTTGGATTTGAAGTAGTCATGACAGATACCAACAGACGTGCCTGTGAATATGCGAAGAAGAACCTTGAACTGAACAAAGCAAAAGCAAGAGTCTTCACGTCAAACGCATTCGAGAAGATAAAAGATGAATTTGATACCATACTTCTCAATCCACCACAGACAGCAGGAAAAGCGGTATGTTTTGGGATGATAGAAGAGTCCATCGGGTTCCTTAAGAAAAGTGGACTCTTCCAGATCGTGGCCAGACATAACAAAGGCGGAAAGACGCTCTCAAAGAAGATGGAAGAAATATATGGAAATGTGACTGATATCGCTAAAAGCGGCGGGTTCAGGGTTTATATCTCTAAAAAATTATAAGTGATTCTTAATCTCGTTCAATGAATGTATCGTATCGATCTTCTTTTCATTTCCTGAACGATCCAAATAGAGTGCGTTCAGATCAGATTCCTTTGGTGCGAGATAGTCGAACTCATAATCATCTCCGATGTGCATGATCTGACCAGGAAGCACCCCCATACGCTCTGCGACTTCCAAGAACACTTTCGGATGCTTCCTGCAGGAATCGAAATCATCGACAGTCGAGAACATCTTCGCGAAATACATGTCAAGGCCTTCGGCGCGCATCTTGAGCTTCATGAAATCTGTCGGGTTGTTCGTAATGACGATCAGCTGATGATTTTTCATGAGTTCCTTTAGAAGCGGTTTCACTTCAGGAAATATCTGGATGCCGAGCGCAAGATCCATAATGATTTTGTTGTGGTCGAACGGCAACTCAAAGCGTTCGAACCAGTATGCTGGACGAAACCAGTTTGGATCATCACGTCCCACCTCGTTGTACTTTGATACACAATATTCCTTCGCCGACTCAAAATCCAAGCCATGATGCTTCGCATATAGTTCGGGCACTTCTTTGAACCAGAATAGATCATCGAAACTTCCTTTGTCGATCAGAGTGCCATCAAGATCGAAACTTATCACTTTGATATTCATGAGAACCACCTAATCTTTCTTCGCGAGAAGACGCATGGTGAACGACGCTATCAATAGCAAAAATATCATTCCTAAGACCTTTGGATGGAATATGGTCGCTGCGAGATTCTGATTGAAATTACCGGTGTTTGTCGTCCCATCACCACTGACGCTTGTTGTATTCGACCCTGATCCGGATGTGCCGCTTGATGAATCTCCGCCAAGGTATGGTCCGACATTCTGTCCGAATGACTGGCTGAGAGCGTACATTAAGATTATAATCGCGAACGCGACTATGAAATAGATCACATACTTATGCTCATCAGATTTTATAGCGCTGCTTATGTCGTTGTCTGATATGCCAAGCATCTTGACTCCGACAAGTATGAACAGAGTCACAAGGAAAAGTATGACAAACCAAGGCGACATGAGCATTATCATGTTCCGCACAGTGGCTGACAACAAAACAAAGATCGCGATACAGAAAGCGACAATCGCATGCAGGTTCTTGTTCGTGCCGAATATCTTTGTACCCTGGAATATCATGAAGACCACGGCGAAGACAAAGATAACTGCGAATACCGAAGAGAACTGCTCAAGCAATGTTATATCGAGGAAAGTCGCCATTTTATATCTTCAAAAGAAGAATCACTTCTCCTTTCCTTCACCAAAGAGATTGAACCTTTGGTCGAATCTTTTCATCAGCTTCTTGTTAGGATCATCATTGGCTGGATCCTTTGTGATGTATCCGATAATCAAACCGAAGACAAGCAATGTAATTATCAATGCCTGTGTCTCGCCATTCCTTAAGAAATAGAGCCAGTCAGGTATCTTCCATCCCCATCCTGCTGCTGCGCCAAAGATGTAAAGAACAACACCCATTGTCAATACTACGACAAAAGAGCCGATAGTCTTGATGCTCCAGTTGACACCCCAGATGCCCATAAGGAACATGAACATGATAAGCGCTATAGCAACAGCCGCGATATTTGGCAGCGCTGTGTTGATTATAGGTACGATGTCTGGCCCGACACCAGTCACGTGCGGGAATATGACTGCGAGAGCCATGACTAGCGCCAGGATTATATTGAACCTATTGAATCCCTCTTCCCTTCCAAGAACTTTGGACTTGAAAAGCACAGCATAGACAACAGTGAACACAAGGATAAATGGTAGAAGCACATCTGCTACACCAACACGATCAAGATATAATATGACATCGTCGAATCTCATTTTGAATCCTCCTTTTTAGCATATGATGGATTTTGATTATTTATTTCTTTGCTTTAATCCTTCTTATCTTTTTTCTTATCTTTTGAGCTTTTATTGCTTCCGCCTACGACCCAGGCCATGAAACCGATAATAACAATCACAAAGACTATACCGGCTACCCACTCTGTATTCCAGTTATTGACAAGCGTGTCAAAGATATAATTAAGCCACGGTTTCCCGTCAGTCTTGATGGCATGCAGGAATATCACGACAACGCCGATGAGCATCGCGAACATGAACGCTATCTTCCAGGGACCCTCAAGATACACTGGCTCCTCACCCTCTTTATAGAAAGACCCGATAAGCAGAAGGAAAGATATCGAGACAAGCAAAAGCAGGACTATGTTCGCCATTGCTTCATTGATGATTCCGACAAGCTGCTTCGATAATATGACAAAGAAAGCTATGCAGAAAGCCACCATGGCATTCAGATTCTTCTTAGTGATATTCTTTCCATCAGCATCTTTATCAGTGCCTAGGACTTTTGTCTTCTCGAATATCGCGAAGACTATGGTAAACACCAATAGAAACGGAAGTATGACATCATATACCCCTAATCTTACGAAAAAGTCTATGACATCCCTAAAAGCAGAGTCTTGCGCCGCCATATAGTTATATTTGAGATTATTTGATTTATAAAGGCTTCGATTTAACTGGATGATTGTGCTTGGAAATATCAAAAAGAGCGCTTGCATCTCTCTTGATCGAGCTAAAATTTATATATCTTCCCGATATCCAAGCAAGTATCTTCTTGAGGAAAAATCATGCCAAAAAAACAAGTATCATTAAAACCATTCAGAAACATCAGAAAATGTGAACTCCATGCGCATATAGATGGTTCCATACGACCGCAGACAATGGTGGATATCGCAAAGAAAGAAGATATCAGATTGCCGACAGATGATTCGTTGGAATTAGATCCAGACACCTTGCATGGGCTTATAAAATTCAGGATCGGGATGGATCTTAAGACGTGTCTAGAATCTTTCAAAGTCACACTGAAAGTCATGCAATCATATGAATCTATCAGGCGAATAACTATGGAACTCTGTGAAGACCTGGCAAAAGACAATGTCACAGATGCAGAGCTCCGCTATTGTCCGACATTGCATATACAGAATGGACTCAAACTTGATGATGTCGTGAAAGCGACTCTTGAAGGGATCGAAGAAGGAAAGAAGTTCGGCATCGATGCAAGACTTATATTCTGCGCTATACGTGATTTCCCTGTAGCTGAGAACATGAAGCTAGTCAGGCTCGCGGGAAAATATCAGGGCCGTGTCGTCGGCATCGATCTTGCAGGCAATGAATATGATCATCCGCCAGAAGAACATAAAAAGGTCTTTGATCTTGCGAATGATATGAAACTTTATATCACTGCGCATGGTGGCGAGATGAAGAAACTGTTCAATAAAACAAAACAGAAAGCCATTATCGAGCAAGGGATCAAGAATATGTACACGCTCATGAGAGAATGCCATGTCGACAGGGTAGGTCATGGTGTCTCTATGATGTATGATAAAAATTGCATGAGAGAGTTCAAGGACCGCGGTCTCACTCTCGAAGTCTCATTCACAAGCAACAGACAGACCGGCGCCATCACAAGATACGAACAACATCCGGTCGAGAGATTCTTCAGATTTGGTATAAAGACAGTCATGTGCTCTGATGATCTTATGCTCTGCGACACTGATCTATCCAAGGAGATGAGAAAAGCATGCGAGCATTCAGATCTTTCTATAAATGACATGGAGAAGATGACTAAGTATGCGCATGACGCCAGGTTCATCTATTGATCTATTTGTGGATTCAGAACAACATAGTCAGAAGATATCCAACAATACATCCAGCAGTGAGAAATGGCATCGCTGGATAGAACCTATCCTGCTTTCCGAATGTCAGCAACAGGAAAAGTGCTGCCGCGACACACAGAGGGATCAGCATGACGACAAAGAAATGTGGGAACGGAGCGCTGTTGAGCACGACACCTGCAAAGAACATCGGAAACCCGATGTCGCCACCGCCAAGTATGGCTGTACGCTCTGTCCTTGTCTCGACTATCTCACGCTTTGGTGCCGGAACTTTCTTTTTGCCTTTCTTGACAGCCCTGATCTTCATTGTTGCGGCTGGTTTTGTCACAGATACTTTGCTATATGGTATGGTCAGGCCCGCGAATACCTTTGAATCACGCTGGAACGTCGCAAGCTTCACCATATGCTTGCTCCACCAGACTGCGACCATGTCATATGCAGATATCACCACAAGAAGTATGAATGCAGACTTGAGGTCGATTATCGGGACGAATATCGCGGATAGTCCGCCGTATATGAAAATCTCAGTTATATTGCTCATATAGACGCTTGGCCGGAATATCTTGAATGCAGCCAATATGCCGGCGATGAGCAACACAAAAAGATCTGTCCCCCTGAATCCCAGGACCAATTTAAGCGACATGACTGGAAGGAGCCATGTGACAAATCTTCCGATAAATGGCTTCAATGCTATAGTGAGACATAATAATACACTTAGGAAGAACCATGTCTTCCAGACCCTTATGCTACGAAAACGTATCAACACAAGAGCCAGGACTGTGCCTACGATGACTGCGCCGATGATATAGATATATGATTTGCTCGCGTCTATCTGCGGCCGTTCGATGTTCATAGGAAGCTCTTTGTAAAGTGTCTTCTCGACGCCGTCATCACCGACGACTCTTTTGTCGACGTATTGACTTATTATGGCAAGACCCATGATCTGGGATATCAGAAATACGACGACCAGTATCAATGTCACTTTCAGATTATGCTTCATTGATAGACTTCGGTGCTTGTGGTTTTTATATGTTTGCACAAATCTAGCCAAGTCTCAGCTTCGCTGTCAGGTCGTTGAAGACCCTGAAGATGCCATCAGGTGTCGCGAGATTGTTGTCATCTCTTGAGATGATCATATATTCATTCGCACTGACAAGCGATGTCCTTTTCGTGTTGTAGCAGCACCCATATTCTGGGAAATTCATGCCACATTCTTCAGCAGGCACAGTCTCTTTGACATTCTTTATGTAAGAACATAGATTTGAAGCGAAACCGCTATATCTGATGCCGGCGAAATACCGCACATGTTTTGTGGAAGATGGCGTAGCCAATGGATCTGGTATCGTTGTAGTTCCCGTTGGGGTATCTTCGACGGCGTATCCATCAATGATGCCAAACACGCTTTTTGTTCCCCAGACTGAATAATACAAGTTGTCATAATGCTTCAGGTCAGTTGTGAACTTATAATATTTGCTTCCATCATAGCCTTTTGATGTGTCTTTGTATGTGTTCGCAAGAGATTTCAAGCTGTCGAATCTGTCCGTCAATCCTTTTCCAAGAATTCCATCGTTGATCCCTTTGCCAGGACTGGAAGATGAAAAAGCAGTAAGCGTGTTGATGCTCGTACCAAGTGAATAACCCGTCTCATCAGGCATGATGATAGTCGTGTTCGTGCTATCATCGAAATAGATCTTGAGTTCACCATTCGAACAGAGATCATAATCATGATCATTGTTCATCTGATTGTTGCAGATAGTCATTTTCTCGCCGAGTGTCGCGAGAAGACCGCCGTTCAATACATTGTCATCAATCTTAGCATTGAGCGATGTGCCAAGAACAGTCTTGAACTGGTTGTTCTCATAGTATTCAAGCACGCAGACATTGTTTATCTCTTTGCATGTGTCTTCCTGACTTGAACAATCCAATGCTTCTGCGACAGTCTTCATGGAATTGTATGATTTATATTCGAGGAAGTTCAGCGCATCCCTTGGCTCTGCGCAGAAAACTGAATAATAGTTGCTTGTGCCTTTTATCTTCATGAGTTGAGCGAGAACCACAGCTGTCCTTGTCGTCCAGGCGCCATTGACGCAGTATGCGTCGTCTTCATAGTCACCATCATGGACGCATTCTTTCGATACGCTTGAATAACAATCAGTGTCTTTCTCGCAGTAGTTGGTATCGATGCCGTCAAAACTCGATTTAAGTTTCTTCTCGACCCACTGGCCGTTCGAGCATGCCATCTTCTCTGACACATCTGAATAATCCTTGCTGCTGACGCATGTCGCACCGTCCCAGCATTCGTCGGATGGACAGCAGCCGATCGGGGCGGTCGTATCGCCAAAGAATGTGCTAGTTGTCACTTTAGAGATATCGGTGACAAGATCCACGTTATAGAGCGCGACATCATCGATCTCGCAACCGCCGATACCATTCGAGATGGCTTTGCTTGAAGAGATGATTATCCGCACTTGTTTATTTTGATTGATTGTTCCTGATGTCTTGAAGACCTGCCTGCCGTTTGTGCTATCATAAGATTGCGTGCCTGGGATGTTTGCGCCGGCCATGTCGATCAGGCTTATGCTTACTGAGTTCTGCTGGCAGCCAGTCTTGACGCTGGCTTCATAGTTTGCGCTAACAGGTATCGCGACTGGATCTCCGACAATGGCTGCATTGTCTGAGAGTGTGATTGAATTCGATAACTGATCATTCACTTTTATCCCGCCGACAATGGTCTTATAAGATGTTCCCGGGATAGTCCTTGAGTTTGCAACACGCCATCCGGGAAGCACACGATCGGTGACATAGATACGATATTTGCAAGATTCACCGAATGGATAACTATTTGTATAATACATCTGCCAGTTGAATTCAGATATGATTGGAGTAATCGGTGCAGTCACTGTGAATGAAGGTTTGAGATCTGAACCCGCACCGACACTCTTGTCTTTCGCAAGGATAGCATCTGGACCTGTTGGAGAGACGACAAGATCAGCGTCGCTCTGTGGCGTGATCTTCCAACCATCTGTTTTATGTTTCGCTGCGCTAAGCAAATAAAGACCCAGTTTATCATCGCCGACCCAATCCTGGGCTGTTGAAGGATTCTTGATGGTGAGATCTACACTACCAACTTCGCCGACGAACATCTCGACAGGAGCGTCCCAGTTGCTGCAGACAGCGTCATAATTAAGAGAACGCACATCGAATTTATTCAGAGTAGATGACAGCCATAACACACCATTGTTTGACAACGGGATCTTTGAGATCGGAAGATTTGAATTTATTCCAGCAAGAACAAGAACTGGGCTGCCTGTTGCGAAAAAATCGATAACATCAAAGTTGAGATCAGTATATCCGCCGAGATATACTTCCAGCTGGTCATTCTTGTTGCCATCAGTCATCAATGCATTCATCGAAACAGAATATATATGCCAGGAATAATCACTTTTTATCTCGTCTTCTCCTTCAACACAGAATTCTTGATAAGAATCACATATATCTTTGACGACATCGCCAGAATTCTCACCACCAAGCTCTTTGTCTGATGAATCGCTCGGTGCATTGAATTTGCTGATGCTGTTCAAAGTGACTTTGGTATCATCTGTGAGAACTGCGATATTGAGCTTGACAAGATCACTTTCAAGTATTCTATCTGCTGTCGGCTGCATGTCAGATTTGTATTCGACAGCCCTGATAGATAAAGGCACATTGAACGAATCTTTGTTGAATGTATCGATTGTGCCAACACCACTTGGTATCTTGGTCTCGATGCGGTTCACAGTGATGTATGTATCGGTTGATGCATACCATTTAGGCTGCTTCCATCCTTTTGCTGGGACAGGAACAAGCTTGCTCACATCAATATAATTCTTCAGCTGCAGATTCAAGTGAGTCTCTGACTTGTATTTATCATCTGAACTGAATTCAAGCGGTCTTGCAATGAAAGGTACAGCAAGACCTGTAGAATCGCACATGAGGTTCATGTAAACTATTGAATCGAGTGGAGTGCTGCTAGAGATGCCTTCAACTTCTTCAGCGATCTCAGCGATAGTAAATGTCCTATAGCACCGATATAATTCTTTTCCATTGGATGTATATGGCTCGCAGGTCGCGCCATTAGTTCCGCTGATCCCTGCCCATCCTAATTCAGAACCATCAAAACCGATGGTGATATCTGATTTGACAAAAGATGAATCCCAATAACCGCATGCATCACCTGTCATCTTTACATAGAACTCAAATTCGACTGGCTGCCCTTCTATGACTTTATCGAGGGGCTTTGCCCAGGCATCACCGCTAAAATCAATATTTGATGGTCCATCCACAAATTCGTCACCGCAATTAGACAATGTAAATATCGCAACAAGCATCAGGCATAGCAACAAGATTTTTTTTTGAAATATATTCGTTTTCATCGTGATCATCTCATTTAAGTTCGAATGTCGGGTTCGGCGCAAGGTTTGCAGATGATGGCGCATATGACTTGGACAAAGAATAATCATCATTATATTCCAACCATCTTCCATCGAATGAGCAGTAATATTGATTGTCCAGATCAGACGATGCAGGCGCATCATATACGCTTTCTGTGACAACAGTGCACATGGAATTAGGTGTCACAAGATCAGCCCCATAATCATCACGGATACCAGTGCCAGAAATTATCGGGATCCCAAAAGAATATGATTTCTTAGGTGGAGCGTTTTTGATGACTGTTGATGTGAGTCCAAGATTGACGCTTGTGTCCTTCAGATACCCTGCACCAGAACATCCTTGCACTTGTCCGCGTACAACAAGCCAATCAGATACTTGCATATCAAAGACAGCATTCTTGTCTACAGGATATGCGATTCCATCAAAACATGCTCCGCCGTCCGCATAATGTTCTTTGTTGCTATTGATCGGCACACTATATTTATCATTATATGTCATGTCACCAAAGCAGCAATTGCTCCCCGTCCATTTGAACGTGCTTCCGCCTGATCCGCTAGCACCAGAAAGCTTATTCACACCTAATTGGTTGCAAGTAGTATAATATTTACTATTTGTCCTAAGTGTGTTCTCACTGATCCATTCATATTCATCCTTACCTTCCACTTTAGCGCAGAAATACATATCACCATCACAATTTGTGAATTCGCCATCATCATAATTCAAACCACCGAGGCTTCCATCATTGTTTGGTCCTGGACCGCACTCTGCCCAGCGATTCATAGATGAGAATCTATCAGCGCCGTCTCCAAAGTAAAGATAAGAATAAGATTTAGTGCTTGACGAATATTTTTTTACTGTGCATTTGTTCGGCCTCACATACCAATTGCTGCCATCAGACAACATTTCAACTCCAAGGATATTGATAATCTCACCACCATAATCCTTTGCGTCCAGCCAACCGGTTCCTGCATCGTTTTCTTCATCCAGATTGCATATTGATTGGAATGCAAGCGGAGATGTAGAGATGAGATTGTTTGTCCTTGCCATCTGGCCTGATGCTTGATATGAAAACGGAGTATAATATCCGCTTTGATCATTTGAATTCATTGCCCATGATCCATGATCCGCAAGATCATCACCACAGCATTTCATAGTCGGATCCCAATCCCATGGAGATTTGCAATCTGCTTGACTCTTATCTCCATCAACCTGATTTTCATAGATGTCGTATGTGGCTTCTTTATTAGAATTCTGGAATGGATTCGAACTTCCAGAAGAAGATTCATCCAACCATATCATCCCTGCTGCAGGGGTTTTTGATAAATAGCTTGCGACAGTACCACCATTGCCTGATACTATCGTCTTGAATGTGCTCTCTTCGATATAAAAAAGCCATTGCGGTGTTCCGCTTGAAGGGGGGATGTTCGGCAGTGCATTAGTAAAAGACATAGTAGCTTTAGATAATGAAGGAACAGATAGTTTCATAGTCGCGACATAGCCGCTGATGACATTCATGCTGCTTGCACTATCTACCACAACAAGGTAAGTCTCATAGTTTTTATCGACTGCTGTTTTCATTGCATCTCTCATATCATATTCTAAGGAACCTGATGCAGCGTTGGAATCCTGGTTTGCATTGAACCATAAAGCGAAATTTACTCTTTCTGTCGAAGACATCATCGCAGCGCTCGCAAACGGGATAAGAAACATAAGAAGTATCATTGTGATTGGGATCATTCGTGATAAGAGTCCTGTTCTCTCCATTTTGTACCTCTTTTATTATATTAGTATAGGAATTCATTCTCATTACGTATATAAAAAGTTATCGGACCAAAAAGGTTAAATACGGATTATGCAAATAATATTCATTGGATAACATGGGAGACCCAAAAACAGCATTACTTGCTTATATCAAGAAAGAGGAAAACAAAGGATTTGACGAGGCGAAGATAAGAAAGACACTTGTCAACGCTGGCTATCCAGATAGTCTTGTCAATGAAGTCTATGACGATTACAATCATTCTAAGACTGCTCAGGTTGAAGTCAAGCAGCCTAAACCTGAGATCAAAGCTCCTGAGAACCACGCCCATATGGCAAAATGGTTCTGGGCGCTGATCGTGATTATCCTTATATTTGCCTGCGCTGCTGGCTTCTTATATTATCAATACTATTATAATGCGACTCCAACACAAGAGACTACGACAGATATCTCTGTCCAGGCCGCTGTCGTGCAGGAGACACTCAGCCTCGAAGACAAGAAGAATTTCTGCAGGGGCGTCAGTGCGACAAGCATCGAGACATGTGAGAAAGTCACAGATGAAGATGCTATGGCTGAATGCCTGTATTATGTGACGCTTTTCAAGATATTCGACGGAAGCCCCAGCATAACCTGTTATTCGAACGCATATCCAGCGTACAAATCCATATGCTTGTTGACAAAAAGAGGCGAGACAGAATACTGTGGAAGGCACTGTGAGACTGTCGCCGCGAATATCAACAAGGATTCTTCGCGATGCCCGATAGATGCAGAGAACTGCGATGGTGCGCTTGTTATCTGGAACTCGAAAGCAGGCACGATACAGAACGGCTGCAGTGCTCTGGAAGGCGAACACAGGATCGCGGCGTGCAAAGCGCTATCTACACAGAACAGAAATGTATGTGAAGAATTGGAATGAATTCTTTATGAAGGTCAAGGCAATGCTGCTGTCGCTTTGATTAAAGACCAAAGATCGGTGATGTCTTTCTTCCCAGCCAGACAGAAGTCATCATTGTTGTCAGTGCGCACAACAAAAGTCTTCGCGCCGAAATTCTGGTCGCAATTACAGAAAGATGCATAATCATTTTTCTTGTTACTATCGATCACAACAACACCATAATAATCCGGGCCGCCATTTACTTTAGATGCGACGAATTGATTGAGCTTTGAAGCGACCCAGCTGAATGCGAGAGACCCATTATAGCATGCAGTCTGTATACCCATCGTTAATTTTCTTCGTTCGATGTCATATACCGCATTATACGATTCATCTATCAAGGCATACAGGCTATCAGCGAGCCGGTTGAACTCAGAATTTGGATTCGAGAGTACTGTCGATTCAGGATAATTCAAAGCGACGAAGACCACATTGAGTTTTTTCTTTGAAGAACCTGATGGCGAAATCACCATCTGTAACGGACCCTGTTCAGTCATATCATCGCACTGCACTGCGCTTGGGTATCCGCAGACTGTCCCTGAACCAGTTTTCTGCTGGTCGATCGCAAATTTGATGTCCTGATAATCTTCTAAAGAGCCATCAGACGCAGTCACCCTCATCACCGGACCTCCTTTGCAGCAATCTTTCTGCTCGAGCTCATAACCGCGGGCTTCATCGAACTTGGTGTTCACATTCCGTCCATCGATGCTGAATTCGACTTCGTCTTCATCCGGATCTATCGCCTGCAGGACATAACGATAGATATAATCAGTTGACGGTGATTCCTTGAACACATCCTTAATCCACATGCTCCTTGTCTCGTGATATAGATCGCAACCATTCATAGTGGTGCCTGCTGCACCCGGGGTAGTGCCAGTTCCAGTGCCAGCCACGCCAGGACCGACACTTGGAGATGTAACTGCCATAGGAACATAACCAGTCGGCCAAGTGATCGGCGGACAAGGGTTCTTTGTGGCTTTAATAATGTCAGCATTGATATGCGTGCTTGTGTCTTTTGGCATGAAGATCACTGCGCGCTGCCTGCCGTCTTTATCTTCTCTGTGGAATTCGATTATGTTTCCATTCGTCGTTGTCCCAGAGATATGGAACTGAAGACCTGTGAAACTACTTCCACCTACAGGATCAAGCCATATCTGCTCGAACGCATCATCAGTCGTCGTCGATGCGACAATGCTTCCGTCTATCCCTTTTCCCCATTGCTTGCCATTCATTTCATCCAACTCAGAGACATAATACAATGCAGGCGCTCGGTTCTGTCTCACGAAACGCCAGACATACGGCTTGTTTCCGACTGTGGATTTCTTGTCGACAACCTCGATGATATCATCGAAATAATATCCAGCAATCTCGCCATCAGCATAAGGCTCTTCTCCTTCCAAATAGCGATCCTCGCCATCAGCGACGCTCACAGTGGCGCTATCCTTTCCGAGCAGATAGCGTCCTGACGAATCGTCGTCATCCTGATTGAGATAAAGAGGCCCATCGATCGTGATATTGAAAGCAGGATCCATAGTCTCACGTTTTATCATCTCGATGATTGCATCATATAATCTTTTTAGACGGACATTCACTTTGTATGTGAACTTATCGAAACGGACTTTATCATTCCCATCTGAAAATTCGACAGGATAATCCAAATACACACGGAAATCGTTCTTTGTCAGAAGCACAGAGACATTCATCGCAAGATCAGAGGTCACACCCATCTCTTTGATATCATATGTATGCGACAATTGCTTGTAATCGCCAAGACAGGCACCCATGTTGTTCATGATATATGCTTTCAGTTTCCCTTCGATCGAACCAGCGCCGTCTTTCTCATATAGATGAGGGACGATGACACGGCCAAACACAGGAGAATCGAATGATAGTTCACCAAGAGTCAGTCCGCCACTGTTGTCAAGATCCTTGTATGGGAACTTCTTCCACGGATAGTCTGGCACATTTGGACATGACGAGAAATCATCTGTGCAGCCACCCATCATGCTTCTTGTGATCCAGTATGGAACCATGCATTCACTTTTTCCGCAGGAATCATAATACACAAAATAGACCCCTTCATAATTATCAGTGAGATCATCATCTATCCCACCTTGTTCCTTATAGATATAACCGCCTTGTTTCCCGAACAGTTCAAGGGCCTTATCAGTCATGTCTTCGAAACATGATTGTATGAAAGACTGGATCATTGTCTTATCGATCGCGCTTTTCGCGGTCTCGACAGGTGTCACCGCATCCTTCCCTTCAGTCTTGCCATGTGTAGAGACATAGATGAAGAAACCTATACCGAGCAGAAAAAAGACTCCGACTATGATGAAAAAAGTCATCTGGGCTTTTTTTCCTTGATGTTTCATATACATATCTTCTTTTGAAAGCAATATTTAAATATTTACCTAGATACACTTATAAGCATGAACCAAAAGATCACGATAATCAAGATAAGGAAACCGATCCACAAAGACATCAATGAGAAACTGCAATGGTTCGGAAATTCTGTAGGTCTCTTCAATCTCCGGGACAAGGATAAATCGTGCTTCAGGATATTCATTGTCCTCATCAAAGCAGGCAGAGGCAAGCGAGGCGTATCAAGCGATGATATCGCGATCGATCTAAACCTGTCAAGGGGCACTGTCATACATCACATCAATAAACTGATGGATGCAGGTATCGTTGTATATGAAGACGGCAAATATTTTCTTAGAGTCAACAATCTGGAGAATCTTATAGAAGAGATAGAGAAGGATCTTAGAAGAACACTTGATGATCTTAAGAGCATCGCAAAAGATATAGATGATAACTTGGGCATATAGAAAGTGGACAGACACGCCTGCAGATGGACAGCAGTCCTGAATGATGGCTACCTTGAACTCTTCTCAATCCCGCTACCCCGAAGACACCAACATCATATGTTATAGCTGCTTTCTTCCGAACCTGACTAATTCCATAAAACATCGGCCCAATGGGACAGGATATCATCGGCCAGACCAAGACCAGTCACGCAAGGCGACTGCCTCTCCACAGACTTCGACTCCGCCGTATAGTCCGGTTGCGGTTACAAGAGGGGACTAGCCACCCAGTCTAAGTCTGTCCAAGAGGGTAGAAATCAATGTAGGCTTTTAAAACTTATGGTTAAAACAGGCTTTCTTGGCACATACTAGATAAAAAATATAAATCCGATAGGACATCTAGCATTGCAGGTGATACTCATGGCATTGAAAGAATGCAATTTCTGTGATAATGAAGTTCCAGTAAATGGACAATGCAACAACTGCGGATTTGTGGATGGGATGAATAGGGAACCCGTCGATGATGAGTTAAAGAGAGCAAGAGAAGTGAATTCTGAGCATGATTATGAGCAGTTCCGAAATATCGACAGTTTGTTGCTCTGAATGATTCTCACTAAGAAGTAATCACGTAATATTTTATACTCCCAAGAACATAATCCTTTCTGTTGGGGGGTGTAAGTTAATGTACCTGAATGGTGCGACTGATCTGAGACAGTTAGGCACTTTGCTTGACGCACATGTAGAAAGCATCAAGAGAAAGACTGATTGTTTCATGAAAGACCTAAAGAAACGAAGATAATTTTATATTATCTCGAAATCGACGCATATCCGATATACATGTGGAGCATGCTGTCCGCATTTGACTGTATTTAGGATTCTGTATTCCATCTTGTTATTTTCACAAGCCTTCCTGATTTTTTCATGCGCATCTGAGAAATTGTCTTCTGCCAAGAAATCATAGAAATGTATGATTGTCCCTTTCTTTGCAGCAAGCAGCGCAGAATCAAGGAAATCTTCAGCTGACTTTGGGAGTGGCATCAAAATACGATCGAACTTCCTGACTGTGCGCCCTAAAGCCTCATAACTCCTAAGCATCTCTATCAGATGCATCTCATCTTTATCAGTCACTTCAGTGACACCAAGGTTGACATATGGCAAGACACGGGAAAAATCGACAAATCCTTTTCCAATCTCACATGAATGCGCCTTATAATCATGATCATTCAGATGAAAATAAGTATTGAAATGCAGGCGTACCTCTTTTATGTGCTTCTCCACCTTGGCATTGTCCTGATATGTGATGAACAGATGACATATATCTATACACATATTTTTGATGCCTGCTTTCTTTCCGATCCGTATGATCTCATCCGCCTTTCCAAATATCCCTTTTGTCGTGTTCTCAAAATAAAAATAATCGAAATACTCTGAGATTTTCTTCAGGTTCTTGACAAGGACTTCTTCTTCTTCTGCGATGCCGATATACTGCGATGGATGAACGACAGCTTTTATATGATACTTCTTGCATAATCTTCCAAGCGTCCTTAGCATGGCAAGCTCTGGACCGACATCTCTTTGTGCAAGGGTATACCTGACACCGCCATGTGAGAAAGGCATATGGAGCACCACATCGATGCCTTTTGATTGCAATCCCACAATTGTCGCTTCAAGTCGCTCTGATCCCAAAGAAAGATCATCCTCATGCAGATGAAGTTCCATTATGACCAGATGCTCTTTTAGTCTTTCATCAAGCTGTTTCTCATCATCAGATGATTTCAATCCGACGATATGATGGAAGATATTAGGCACAATCTCTTTCACATCTCCATTGATGAGGATGACATTATGGAGCCTGTTCAATCTCACATTCTCCATGCCATACATATGCCCGGCTGGATTGAGCTCTATCCCAAAGACAGACCTTGCCTTTGTGTTCTTTGAGATCACACATGGATAAGGAGCGCATCCAGAGAACATGACAAGGACGTCTTCCATCGGAGCTATCTCCATCATGATCCTTTTCCTCTCAGTGCTGAGCCTTGGAGAAAAATATACATCTTCGACATTAAGCTTCAGTGTCACGCCATTCTCTTTATGGAAAGTCTCTTTCCGATCTTCACCTGCTAGATGCACCATATTCTGCGTCCGGAATGTACCACCATGTATGCCGCCTTTCTTCAGCACCACTTTCAGGTTCTTATGAAGATCAAGAAGCGTCTCTGCTATCAGCGTCTCTTTTTCTTTCAGCTCATCATCAATCTCGATGATCGCTATATCGCCCACCTGATCGAACGCAGTCTTCAATTGCGCCATCTCTTCTTCTGTCAATATGCAGCTCAATCGCTCCTGTAGGCCGGCAGGTGGATCACGGCATGGAAGATCCCGATCCACAAATTCGACAAAATTGAACTCCTCTTTGATCCTGTCCTTGACATCAGGAGATATGATTGCCATATAGATATAAGACCCATCTTTATCAGCGAAGAATCTATTGTCATGGAATGAATTCTTGATGATGAATTGCTTCACTTCGTTCGCTGATTTCAATGGTATCTTCGCCGCTTGCATAATATTCACCTAAAAATCAAAAAGTGATTTCTGTTTTTGGTTATTCTTGTATTCATCAAGACTCTTCAGTGTGGTCTCTACCCTATCCACGGAGAAATCATGATTCTCGCAAAGTATCTCTTTTATCTTATCAAGATCCGGATTTTTCCATGAAAGTGCATAATCATCTGAGACTTTCATCTTCAGAAACACATCCATGACATCAGTATAAGGATAGTCAAAATGCTCTTCCCATTTCTGATCTGAAAAAAGTGTATCAAAATCATGTCCATGCTGTTTCACTAGCTTGATAGCGTTCTTTGGTCCGATTCCGGGTATCCCGCCGATATCAAAATCAGTCCCGACAAGCACGCCGACCGCGACAAGCTGTTCTCTTGTGATCATATTCTTGGTCAATACTTCGTCAAGTTCGATCATCTGGGGATGAAATGATTCATATGAAAGACTGCTCTTGACTTTACGTCTCTCGCTGATTGTCAGATTCTGCACCATGCGCGGGACACCAAACAAAAGATTATCATAATCCTGCGAGATGCACCCATACACTTCACCTTTTCTTACTATATGCGCAGCCTGGGCCTCTCCTTCAGAAGGTGCTTCGATACATGGAAGTCCAAGTGCCTTGACGAGCGCTTTCGCTTCATCTATCATATCCTTTGTCAGCTTGGAAGTCCTGGCAGCGTATTTACGCATGCCATCGATATCTTCACTCTTCTCCGCTGCCTTGAATCTTGAATGCGCATCATCCTTAAGTCTCGCTCTCCTTTCTCTTTCCTTTTTCTTCAAAACAGGTGGTTCTCCATCAAAGACAAATGCTAGTCTTATCCCATTCTGCATCAATCTGGTAGTTCGTGCGAAAAGACCGGTCAGATGAGATGTCACATTGCCTTTTGAATCAGTGAGAAGCGATCCATCCCTTTGCCTTATCGTCGAAAGGAACTGATAAAGTATATTGAATGCATCGACAGTGAAGGCTTTCCCAGACAGATCACCAAGCATGATCTCGTTCTTGACGACAATGTCTTTTATGTTCACTCCCATTTTTATACACCATAGAGCATCTTGGATGCAATATAAATTTTTGGATAAATATTTATATAGTCTCTTATCACGACAAGCAATATGACTATCATGGTTGATGTGCACGCACATCTGGACTATCCTTTATTTGAAGAGGATCTGGATGAAGTGATAAAAAGAGCAAAAGAAGCTGGAGTAAAAGCAATCATCCAGAATGGGATAAATCCAAAGACAAACAGGAAGACGCTAGAGCTTGCAGAACGATATGACATCATCAAACCAGCGCTTGGACTTTATCCGATAGATGCGCTCCAAGCAGAAGTCGCCGATGCGACATATGATATCGACTGCACTCCGTTCGATGTCGACGAAGAGATCAGATTCATCGAAAAGCAAAAAGACCAGATAATCGCTATCGGAGAAGTCGGCCTTGATTACAATTGGATCAAAGACAGATGTGATGAACAGAAAGACACTTTCTCAAAGATAATCAGGCTTGCAGAGAAGATAAAAAAACCGATCATTGTCCATTCACGAAAAGCAGAGATAGATATCTTAGACATGCTTGAGTCTTCAAGACTGAAAAAAGTCGTCTTGCATTGTTTCTGCGGCAGATCAAGCCTGGTGAAGCGAGCAGTTGATGATGGATATAGCTTTTCGATACCAGCAAATATAGTAAGAGATATGCATTTCCAGAAGATCGCTGCCGAGATACCTACCAATCAGATATTGACTGAGACCGACGCGCCATTCCTGAGCCCTTTTCGCGGAAAACGAAATGAACCGGCATTCATAAGTGAATCATTGAAGAAGATATCTGAACTCCGCGGCCTCACAGTAGAAGAGACGAGCAATCTGATATATCTCAATTATCAAAGAATGTTTCTATGAATGTCCCTAAAGACGATAATCCAATAAAGAATTAGAAAAAAATAAAGAAAGAAAATCAGGAATTACTTCCTTTTTTTCTTGACAGCTTTCTTCTTGGTTGCTTTTTTCTTAACTACTTTCTTTTTGGCAACCTTTTTCTTGACAGCTTTCTTTTTGACAGCCTTTTTCTTGACAGCCTTTTTCTTAACAACTTTTTTCTTAACAGCTTTTTTCTTTGCAGCCATAAATTTCACCTCTTTTGTCCGTTTTGGCGTAGTGTGAAACACTACTTAATCCTATCAATATACTTCATGATATTTAAACGTTTCTAAAAAAATAAATGTTTATTGTATTTTTAACTCTTGATGAAAAAAATAAAGATTTCAAAAACAAAACACAGTTCATGGAAATGCGGGAAGCTTGCAAAAGGTTGCCGACTATGCGTGAAGGGACAAAAACTTGTGCTTTATGTCACAGGCATATGTGGGAAGAATTGTTATTTCTGCCCTCTTAGCGAGAAAAGAAAAAACAAAGATCTCACGTGGGCAAATGAGATGCTTGTGAAGAAAAAATCCGACGCCATCACAGAAGCGAGACTATGCGATGCCAAAGGCGCAGGTATAACCGGAGGAGATCCATTGCTTCGCCTGAAGAGGACTGTCAGCTACATAAAGACATTGAAAAAAACATTTGGAGATGATTTTCATATACATCTATACACACCATTAGAAAATGTCACTGAAAAAAATCTGAAGATACTTCATAAAGCTGGATTAGACGAGATAAGATTCCATCCTGAATTAAGAGACCAAAGGCTCTGGGACAAGATAAAGATCGCAGGAAAATTATCCTGGGATGTCGGTGTCGAGATCCCAGTTATCCCTGGTGATGAGAAAGAGATCAAGAATCTGATAAAGACTATATCGACTGAGATAGATTTCATAAATCTAAATGAGCTCGAGATCTCTGATACTAATCGGGATGCGTTCAGGAAAAAAGGATTCATCCAGAAAAACAAAGTATCATATGGTGTGAAAGGGAGCGAACAGCTCGCGAAGAGAATCCTGCGCTATTGTTCACAGATAGGTCTTTCTGCGCATTATTGCACAACGACATTGAAAGATAAGGAACAGCTTGGAAGCAGGCTGAAACGACGTGCCAAATCAATCGCATGTGGATATGATATCATCACTGATGAAGGCCTTTTGTATCGAGGCGCGATCGAATCATCATCTGATGATCTTATTTCGCTGAGAAAAAGGCTCATGAGAAGATATGACATCCCAAAATATCTTATCGGGACAGACAGAGAACAACGACGTCTGCTGATCGCTTCATGGATACTGATCGAGATCGCAGACGATGTACATTCTAAATACCATGAATTGATCTTATCACTTGTTGAAGAATACCCGACATGCGACCTTCTGAAGACTGATGTGCGATACATCTGATGTATCAATGGAGGTAGAAAGAAGAAGGCGTGTTAGAACTAAAATTGTTGGGGGATTTTAGATCTGACTGATCAACATACGTGGTATGAAACCACCTATTGCCTTCTTCTTCCCGACCCCTCCTGAAAGATTTATTTTTTATGAACATCATTTCTTCCTTGGTAGAATAACTATCACATTTTGTCCAAGCCATCTTCTTGGTACCCATACAGCACCGCCATTTCCAGAAGCTTTCACATCTTTTCTGATTATCTCTTTTACTTCAAGTTCTTTCAATATTGTCTTGGAGCCCATTTTTATAAGTGATATTCTTTCCGACGAGTTGTCTATACATTGTATAGACATAACTTGTATTTAAAACTTTCCTATTCTACCAGCACAATATTTATAAGCCAGAGAATCCAATGAAAATCAAAGAGGTGCAAATGATGTCCCTTGGAAAAACAGATGAAGAGATCGCATGTGCAATCAATGATGAAATCGCACGCCAGAATAATCAGATAGAACTAATTGCATCTGAGAACTTTGTCTCAAAGGCAGTGCTTGAGGCCCAAGGATCTGTGATGACGAACAAATATGCAGAAGGATATCCCAATAAGAGATATTATGGTGGCTGCAAGTATGTTGATATCGCAGAGAATCTTGCACGTGACAGGGCAAAGAAACTTTTCTCATGCGATCATGTCAATGTCCAGCCACATTCAGGAAGCCAAGCGAATATGGGGGTATATTTCTCTACTTTGAAACCGGGTGACACAATCCTCGGTCTGAGCCTCACCTGCGGCGGACATCTCACACACGGACATCCTGTCAATTTCTCCGGGAGATTCTTCAATGTCGTACAATACGGAGTCAACAAAGAGACAGAGATGATAGACTTCGATGAGGTCAGGAAACTTGCCCTTGAACACAAACCAAAGCTGATCATAACGGGAGCTTCTGCTTATCCAAGGACGATCGACTTCAAGCAGTTCAGAGAGATCTGTGATGAAATCGGCGCAAAATTGATGGTAGATATCGCACATATCGCGGGACTTGTTGCGACTGGATTACATCCAAGCCCCATCCCATTCTCTGAATATGTGACGACTACGACACATAAGACATTGCGTGGTCCAAGAGGCGGGATGATATTATGCAAAGAAGAATTCGCAAAGGACATAGATAAGACGATCTTTCCCGGTATCCAGGGTGGGCCACTCATGCATGTGATCGCCGCGAAAGCTGTCGCTTTTGGCGAAGCGTTGAGACCGAAGTTCAAAGAATATCAAAGACAGATAATCAAAAATGCCGCAGCACTTGCTGATGGTCTCATGGATCAAGGATTCAGACTGGTAAGCGGAGGTACGGACAACCATCTGATGCTCGTGGATCTTAGGAACAAGAACATCACTGGAAAAGAAGCAGAGGCCTCGCTTGAAGAAGTCAATATAACCGTTAACAAAAACACCATCCCATTCGATCCAGCGAGCCCGTTTATCACAAGCGGCATCAGGATCGGAACCCCTGCCATGACCACAAGAGGCTTTTTGGAAGATGAGATGAGACAGATCGCTATCTGGATATCAAAGGTTATCGAAAGACCAAAAGATGATGCCTTGAAACAGAAAGTGAAAGAAGAGATCATGGATCTCTGCCAGAGATTCCCATTGTATCAGGATATCAGGCATTAAGGTGAGATCTATGTTAAGAAATATGTCAAAAAAGATTCCTGGAAGGATCAGAAAAGAAGACATCGCTGGCATGATAGACCATACTATTCTTGGACCGACTGCCACAAAGGCAAACATAAAGAAGATCTGTGAAGAAGCTAAAAGATTCAATTTCTGTTCAGTCTGCGTGAACCCAGCCCATGTAAAATTTGTCAAGAATGAACTTGCAGGCACGAATATAAAAGTGTGCACTGTTATCGGCTTCCCCCTTGGCGCAACCACTCCTAAAGAAAAAGCAGAAGATACAAAACTAGCCATACAAGATGGCGCTGATGAAATAGACATGGTCATGAATATAGGAGCTATGATAGAAGGAGACTATGATACAATCAGAAAAGAGGTCTCAGCAGTGGTCAAAGCGGGGCACGGAAGGATCGTGAAAGTCATACTTGAGACCGCGTACTTGAATGATGGACAGAAAAGGGTCGCGTGCAGGATCGCAAAAGAATGCAAAGCATCATTTGTCAAGACATCTACTGGATTTGGTCCGCATGGGGCGACTGTCCATGACATAAAGCTTATGCGGGACATTGTCGGAATGAAATTAGGAGTCAAGGCATCTGGAGGGATACACACCTTAAAAAATGCGCGGAAGATGATACGAGCTGGCGCAGACAGGATCGGTGCGAGCTCTCTTGTCAAAGAGTTCTATGGTATTTCTATACAAGATCAGACCTTACAGAAAAATATACTCAAACGTAAAGTATATTAATCCTGCACAACAGCCATATATCCACAGAGAGAGGTTGTGCTATGCCAAAAAAAGATGAGAATATTTTAGTGATATGTGCGCATTCTGATGATCAGATATTCGGAGTAGGCGGAACAATCGCAAGATATTCTGATGAGGGCAAAAATGTGAACACAGTCATCTTTTCATATGGAGAGAGCACACACCCTTGGCTGAAACGAAAAGTGAGTGTCGAGATGAGAGTGAAAGAATCCATCGAAGCCGACAAAGTCGTCGGAGGACATGGAGTGATATTCTTCGGATTGAAAGAAGGAAGATTCAAAGAAGAAGGAAAGAAAAAAAGGATCAAAGAGAAGCTCATCCGATTGATAGATGAAAAAAAGCCGACAAAGATATTCACTCATAGTGAGACCGACCCGCACCCAGATCACAAAGCGGTCTATGCGACCGTCCTATCAGCTGTGAAAAAAACAAATAAGGTCCCGGACATATATACATTCGAGGTATGGACTCCTGTCAAGATCAAAAACAGAAAAAGGCCGAAATTAGTGGTCGATATCACAAAGACATTCAGGATAAAGCTTGCCGCATTGAGATGTTTCAGAAGCCAGTGGCTGACTATGTTCACATTGCTCTGGTCTGTATATGTTAGAGCATTGAAAGAAGGCATAATGAATGGACATCTGCTCGCAGAGACATTCCATAAGGTGAAGACTTGATGGCGACCGAAGAGAGATTGAAATTGCTGATAGCGACTGATTGCTTTCCACCAAGGAAAGATGGCATCGCAAGGTTCCTTGAAGAAATACTTCCATTTATGAAGAAAGATTTCGATATCACTGTGATCGCGCCGGAATACGTAGGGACTATGAAAAGAGATTTTTCAAAAGAACTTGATCTCATAAGATTTCCACTGAGTGATAAAAAATATGGAGACTATCAGCCGGCAAAGACAGATTATTCAAGGATCAAGGATGCAGTCTCGAAGACAGACATAATATGGTCCCAGACACTTGGCCCAATCGGAGCACGTACTATCTGGGCCGCTGGCCATTACAGAAAACCAGTCGTCGCTTACATACATTCTATGGAGAATGAGCTTGTGACACGAAGCGTCGCTTTGCGTGGCATTGTCAGTAATATGATCGATAGGATCGCAAAAAGCTTCATGCGTTTCTTTTATAATCGATGTTATCTTCTCATGGTGCCGTTCAAAGACGCATCAGACAAACTTGATGGTTTAGGTATCAAGACCGACAAAGCGATTGTCCATATGGCTGTGAATGAGGATCAATTCAAGCCAAGCGATGACAAAGACACATCAAAAGCAAAGATAGGCATACCAAAGAACAGATTTGTCATCGGTTATGTCGGCAGGATCGCGAAAGAGAAGGATCTTGAGACCCTTTACCGAGCTTTCACACATATCAAAGAGAGACGAAAAGATCTTTTCCTGCTCATCGTAGGTGATGGACCTGCTGAGCAGAAGATGATGTTCAAAGGAGATGATGTCAGGATAACAGGATCTATCGATAATGTCATACCCTGCTTGCAGGCGATGGATGTATTTGTGCTGCCATCCCTGACTGAGACTAGTTCGTTGTCTACCATGGAAGCCATGTCAACAAGCATCCCGGTGATTGTCACACCTGTCGGATTCATGAAGACGTATGTCGAGAATGGATATAATGGATTTATCATACCAAAGAGAGGGATTGAAGATCTTGCGAACAAGATAGAAGAGCTCATGGACGACAGCGTACTTAGGACGCGCATAGGGAAGAACGCAAGGAAGACAATCAACAAGACATATGTTTGGAATAAGACTTCAAAAGAGATAATCCGACTGCTAAAAAAGATACGACGGGAGACTTCCGAGAATTAGATCTTAAGGCTGACCATATTAGTCATACCATGCTCATTCATGCTTGCACCATATAAGGTATCAGCTTCAGATATAAGAGCATCATTGTGGGATATGACAATATATTGAGCCTGGTCACAGTATTTGGCAATCAATTTGGCGAGATGTTCTGAATTGTGTTTGTCAAGCGCAGCATCCACTTCATCCAGGATATAGAAGGATGCTGGTTCATGTTCTTGGATAGCGAATATCAACGCAAGAGCAGTAAGCGTCTTCTCGCCGCCAGAGAGACTGCGTATATCAAGGAACCTGGTACCTGTCAATCGCACTTTTATCATGACTCCACCATCAAGAGGCTCCTCTGGATTCTCAAGAACGAGCTGGACATCACCTTTCTTGTTCAGCTGACCGAATATCGCCTTGAAATTTTCATGGAGCACTTCAAAAGTCTTCATGAACAATTCTTTCTTCTTGGAATCGATCTCGTTCATCAATGCGATCACGTCTCCACGTTCGACGCTAAGCTTCTCTTTTTTCTCTATAAGTTCATTATATTCTTTCTCGACCGCATCATATATCTCTATCGCCTTTAGATTTATGCTTCCAAGATCAGCGATCATCCGATCGAATTGGTTGATCTCTCGCTTAAGGCGCTCTTCTCCTTTCTCAAGATCAAGCTCGACACCTTCATATTCAGCAAATTCCCGGCTTAATGCAGTGAGTTCTGTCTCAAGCACGACTTTCTCAGAATTTATCTTACCGCTCTTGTGTTCAAGCGATCTCAGTTTCTCATATAATGAATCGATATTGTTCTGCAGATCATTTATCTCAGAATTTAGCTTATCCCTTCGCTTGTAATGTTCGCCGAATTCTTTATAGAACTTCTTCTGTTTCTCAGTGGATTCTTCAAGCTCTGCCCCGAGCTCTTTCAATCTCGCGAGAAGCTGGTTTTTCTGGTTCTCGAATGTCTCTTTGTCTTTCTTGAGCTGCGAGACTATCTTTTCTACTTTCTCTTTCTCTGGCAGGAAGATGGTCTTCAATTCTGTTTCTATACGCTTGAAATCAGAATCAAGGATGACTATGCCCTCTTTTAGCTGTTGGCGCTTGTCTTCAAATGCGGTCAATTCAGCTAGTGTCTCTGGCTTCTTGAGTTTAGTTATCTTGAAACGGATCTCTTCTCTCTTGCCTTTATTGGATGCCAAGAAACGGTTGCATTCTATTATATCATCATTCATCGCATCTATCTTCTTGTCAAGCTCTTTGGTCTTCTCAGAAAGATCCTTCTTCAACTTCTTTGACACATCAAGGTCATCAGAATCCAGATGCATGCTCTTCTCAAGCTTTATTATGTCTCCTTCCAGATTCGCTTTGAATTCTCTCAATCTTATGATCTCTTCTTCAGATTCCTGTTTTTGGTTCTCGAGTTTCGACAGCAACGCCGCCGAATCAGAAGCGATCAATTCATAGTGATCGATCTCTTTCGCCACTTCTTTCTCGACAAAACTAAATGACCTAGTCTTGTTTCTGAAGCCACCTTTCATGGCTCCTGATTCCTCAGCGAGATCGCCATCGAGAGTCACCATCTTAGCTTTTCCAATCCCAATCCTTCGTGCAGTGTCCATGCTGTCCACGACGACAGCCCCGCCAAAGACATATGAGAAAACCTTCTTGAATCTTGAATCATAGCTGACAAGATCGACAGCAAGACCATGAGCTCCTGAAGATTTCGCGGCAGAGAACACAGAAGTATTGACTATTCTCTCTTTGATCTTGTTCAGTGGAAGGAATGTCGCGACACCACATCTCTTCTGCTTAAGAAAAGTGATGCACTTCGCTGCGACAGAATCATCTTCGACCACAATCGAGCTTATCCTGTTCCCGGCGGCGATCTCGAGCGCTAGGGAATATTTCGAAGAGACTTTCCCAAGCTCAGCGATAGTGCCATATATGCCTTTGATCGTGCCTTTCTGTTCGATGATGGCTTTGATAGCTTCACCGCCGGCCATCTTCTCGACAATGCTGCTGCTTTTCGCCCTAAGTTTAGATAGCTCTTCATTCGCATGAAGAACCTTCTCACGGGCATTCTTTATCTGTGCTGCGTTCGATGAATCATCATTGAGCAATTTGCTAAGCTCAAGGGTGGCTTTCTTGAATTCGACCTTCTTCTGCTTCAATGACTCGATCTGGCCTTTGTTCTCTTTCTCTAGCTCAAGGACTTTCGCAATCTTCTCATCGATGACTTCCAGCTGGACATCTATCTTGTCTTTCTCACGCATCCATTCCTGCTGGCTCTCTCTTAGAACTTGTATCTCTTTCTGTTTCTCTTCAGCCTCTTTCTCAAGCTCAGAGATCTCCAGTGAGAGCCCGGATTCCTGATCGAACCCATATTTCTGCTTGAATTTTTCAAGCCTAGATTCAAGCTCTCCGAATAATTTTCTTTTCTCATCGATGCTCTTCTGTATATTCTTCTTATCATTCTCTGCTGAGTCTGTCTTTTCATTCAGGCTTATCATATCTTCAGAAAGCTGTTTATCCCTTTCATCTATCCTTTTGATTTCAGAATCAGAATTCTCCACCTTCTGCTTTGAAGTGGCGATCTCGATATCGAGCTCACGGATACGATTCTGAAGCTCATTCTGCTCGTGCGTGCCTTTCTCTTCAAGCTCTTTGTTTATAGCATCTATCTGCGATTTTTTCTCATTGACAGATTTCTTGTTATCGCTTATCTTAGATTCAACCTCATCGAAACCCTTCTGTTCGATAGCCAGTTTCTCATTTATCTCATTTAATGAAGCCTGTTTTCGATCAGTCTGTATCTTCAGGTATGATGCCTTGTTGATCTTGATCTGGCTCTCGAGTTTCTTGTATCTCAATGCTTGATTCCTATCTTTCTTTAGCTCTTTTAGAGAAGTGTCACGTTCGACAAGTATTATATCTGCTTCAGAAAGTTTCTTTTCCACCTTATCAAGCTCAGATATGGCTTTCTGTTTCTTTTCTTCATAGACAGAGATTCCAGCGACCTCTTCGATTATCTTCCTTCTTTCATCAGCAGACATCTCTACGAACCGTATGATATCCCCTTGCAGAATTATGTTATAACCGTCAGGATTGATATTCACTAAATTCAGCATCTCGACAATCTCCTGCCTGGTCTTCTTCTCATCGTTTATCCGATAGATGCTCTGGCCATTCTGTCTCACAGTCCTTGTGATCTTGACCTCAGGAATATCAAAAGGGAATATCTTATCTGAATTATCGAAGAATACAGAGACTTCCGCGAGTTTTGCAGGGGTCTTTGTCTTGCCGCCATTATAGATCAGATTCGCGCTTTTTTCAGCCCTTAGAGATTTGCTTGAACTTTTACCAAGGACAAAACAGATTGCGTCACCGACATTTGATTTCCCTGACCCATTTGGACCCAGGATACAGTTGAATCTATTGCCAAATAACATATCTGTCTTCTTTGCAAACGACTTGAAGCCTTGCAGCGTCAATCTGCTTATTCTTGTCAATTCGATCAAGCCCTCATCCTATCCAAAACGAACAAAAACCACTATTTCTATATCTCCTGTATTTATTATATAAAGTTTACGGGGAAGAAAGACAATCAAGAGGTTTTGGAGATTATATTTCGGGCAGCCCAGATACCTGTTGCGCTTGCGTTGACAATGCCCCGTGTCAGACCTGCGCCATCTCCGACAAAAAATAGATTCTTTATCTGGGCAGATGCCATGCCTTCGCCAAGAGCAGCCCTCATAGAATAATACTTTATCTCTGGAGCATATAATAATGTCGAATCTGAATTTATCCCTGCGACAAGCTTATCGAGTTTTGCAAGCCCTTCGACGATATTCGCGACAACACGACCAGGAAGCGCCATGCTGATATCGCCCGGAGTCACATCTTTCATGGTCGGATTCACAAATCCTCTTTCGATACGTGCCCAGGTCGATCTTCGTCCTTTCTTCAGGTCTCCAAGCCTCTGGAGGATTGGTTTTCCACCGCCGATCGTGGTCGCTAGATGCGCAATCGATTTGCCATATTGATGAGTATCTTCGACAGGTTCTGTGAGATTCATACGTACAAGAAGAGCGAAATTCGTGTTCTCTGATTTCTTCTCGGCCATGGCATGGCCATTCACACCGATATAACCATTGTATACCTCTTTTGCTATATATCCCATCGGATTTGTGCAGAATGTCCTGACAAAATCATCATGCCTGTCTGTGAAGATATGGATCTTTGGATCCCAATTTACGTCTGTGAGCTCTTTCATGACATGGTAATTGGTCTCGACCCTCACGCCTATGTCTATCCCGAGGTTAGTCAGATGCACACCATATCGCTTTGCCATATTGATGAACCAGGACTCCCCTTCTCTTCCAGGAGCCAAGATAACCTTGTCTGCTTTTATGGATCTATCTTTGAGTTTTATGCCGACTATGGTCTTTGTCTTGCCATCTTCAGTGATATCAAGATCAACAACTTCTGTATTAAGCATGAAATCGACTTTCTTCTCTTCAAGGTACTTCTTGAATTTCGAGATGACTCCTGGAAGATTATCTGATCCTACATGACGTTGTTTCACTGGCAGATAACGCACCCCTGCTTTCGCTGCCCGTTCAAGAAGCTTCTTCGCCTTCTCTTTATCGAAGAGGATCTCTGTTGGAGCACCGAACTTTGTGAAGACTTCGCTCACCTGTTCGATCAGCTGCATCGTTACATCTCTTGATCCAGTATATCTGGTGACATCTCCGCCTATGCAAGGGTCCAAGTTGAGCTTTCCATCGCTCATGCCGCCAGCGCCACCTATGCCAGAAAGTATGCTGCAGACATCGCATTCAGCGCATGGCATCCCTTTATTCATAGGACAGACCCTTCTGCTCACATCTGAGCCTTTTTCTATGAGAAGCACTGATAATTTAGAATTATTACAGAGTTCATATGCGGCGAATAGTCCACCAGGCCCGGCTCCGACTATTATCACATCATATTTTTTATCTGCCATGTGAACCATGAAAGACATGGATTTGGCATTTATATAAATCTTTGTACCAAAAAATTAAAAACTGTCACGATCAAGTAATATGCATAAGGTGAAATAATATGGCACTTGGCATAATAGGAATACTTGGAAAATCAAAAGAGAAAGATACTTTGGATCTCATGAAAAAACACATCGAAAAAATCGTCGAGACAAAGGACGCATATAAAGAAGCATACACTTTGTTCAAGGCAAACAAGAAGAAGAAAGCTGAGATGATGGCCAATACAGTCTCTGAGAAAGAACATGATGCTGATCTCATATGCAAGAGAATAGTCGTGAATCTATATGAAGGCGCGTTCATGCCTAATATGAGATCCAATATATACAGGACTGTAGAAGAGATAGACACTGTGGCTGATAAGATCAAGAATGCCGCGAACATGATACCCTTTCTGAAAGTCGTCAAGCTGAATAACGTGTTGAAAGATATACTTGATGAATTGGCTGAACACATATATACCTGCGTCGACCATCTTCAGGACACTTTCTCAGCATTCTTGCAAGATGATGATACTGGCTTCAAAAAACATGTCGAGACCATGAAGATCATCGAAGAGAAAGCAGACAGGGCGCAGAAACTGATGTATCAAGAGCTGTTATTCAAAAAACATGATGCCAAAACATTGCATATAGTCAGCGCATTTGGACATTTCATGGCCGCTGTGACAGATGCTGCTGACAATTCCTGTGATATCATGGAACTATTGCGTATCACGACCCAGAACTGACGCTAAAGACTTTTATGCGTTTTTAGGATGTCTGAGACAGATTCAATCAGAAATCAACCAGGTTCTTCTGTCCTTTTTTCTCTTTCACTTTCTTCCAGCTTGACCATGACTTCCTGAAGAAATCGAACTTATCCCAGTTTTTTTCCAGAAATTGCTTGGTCCTTGGGTCAGCCGGATATCCTGAACCGAATGATTCGCCAATCTGCTCTTCAAGTTTCTTCACTTCTCTATCTCGCACCACTTTCGCAAGGACCGATGCTGCGCTGACGACTGGATATGTCATATCCGCTTTATGCTCACAGACAAGATCGATCTTGCGTGAGATCAATCGTCTCACATATTCTGTGTAGGCTGGCACATTTGTGCTAGGACAGTCCAATATGGCTTTGTCGCCTGAAAGCTCATTTATTATCTGCGCGCTATGTGTGGCTTCAAGCCAATTGAGGTTGAAATTGGTTGCCTCGACCGCCCTGTCAACCTCTTCTGGACCGACCACATGTATCTTATAATCTTTGACGATCTTTTTTATCTTCTCGAACATGCTTTCTCTTACATTTGGAGACAGGAGTTTTGAATCCTTGACACCAAGAGATACCAATTTATGAATATCTTTCTCATCGATAGACACGCCGCACAAGACGATCGGACCTATGACTGGCCCTCGTCCTGCCTCATCAATACCGATTGTGACTGTCATGGCGTAGAACAGACAACGACGATATATAAATATTAGGGCGTTTTGGGCACAGTAGCATCTGTCAGTGATTGAACAATATAATGCAAACTCATGTCACGGCACTTTTGGGTGGGCGGGTGGTCTGGGAGGCATATTTTCGCTTGAATCAGGGGGGAAAGTGCCGGATCAAAAAAAAGTGAAAACAAGAAATCACTGGAGATTGATACAGTGCCGGCGTTTGGTCTTTTGGGTCTTGGACAGATAATATCTATAGCCCACACCCAAACCTCACACCCCAAACCTCACACCCCATAGCTCACACCCAAATAGACAACGCCCATATCATAGGTAACATATGACAATCAGTACGCAATGCCCACCCTAGGCCAAAACCCATAAATAGCTTTAAATATAATCCTTTATAACCGACTGACTGGAATTAATCAGGAATTAGCTTTGAGGGATTCAATATGGCTGACGATATCACAGATATATATAAGAAATGGCAGGAAAAGTGGACTAAAGACAAGATCTTCGAACCAGCTCCGGACAACAGAAAGAAATTCTTCTGCAATTTTCCATATCCATACATCAATGCATATCAGCATATCGGACATCTGTTCACTTTGATGCGTGTCGAAGCCTTCGCAAGGTACAAGCGTCTCAAGGGATTCAATGTGCTTTTCCCTCAGGGCTGGCATGCAACTGGTTCGCCTATTGTCCAGGCAGCGAAACGTGTAAAAGACAGAGAACCAAAACAGATGAAGATCATGACAGACATGGGCTTCACAGATAAAGATATATCAAAGTTTGAAGATCCATTGTACTGGATCGAGTTCTTCGCGCCGGAATTCCGTAGTGATTATCAGTCTATTGGCATGAGCGTAGACTGGCGGCGTGAGTTCCACACAACAAGCATAAATCCTCATTATGATAAGTTCATCCGATGGCAATTCGGCAAATTACACGAGAAGGGATATGTCATCAAAGGAAAGCTTCCAGTCGTATGGGACCCAAAAGAGAACATGCCTGTCGGAGACCATGATAGGATCAAAGGAGAGGGCGAGACACCGCAGGAAATGATGCTTGTCAAGCACAAGCTTAACGATGGAAAGTACCTTGTGAGTGCTACTCTTCGTCCAGACACAATCCTTGGTATCACGAATCTCTATGTCCATCCGAAGTTCGATTACCAGGAGATAGAGATAGATAAAGAGAGATGGATCATCGGAGAATACGGTGTAAAGAGATTGGTCGAGCAGGATAGGGAACTGAAAGTTATAAGCACTGTGAATGGCGCAGACCTTATCGGACAGAAGACTGAAGAATATGATGGCCATTCAGTGCTTGTGCTACCTGCGACATTCCTTGATCCAAAAGTCGGGACCGGTCTTGTCCATTCAGTGCCATCGGATTCCGCTGATGATCTTATCGCTCTATGGGATCTGCAGAAAGATGAAGCACACATGAAGAAGTATGGGCTGGACATCGAAGAAGTGCGTGCGATAAAACCTATCGCGATATTGGATACGCCTGGTTTCGGCCAAATCGCTGCAGAGACCATACTCAAGAAATACAATGTCAAGACACAGAACGAAAGAGGCAAACTTGACCAGATAAGAAAAGAATTATACAAGGCAAGCCATTATACCGCGACATTTAATGAGAAATATAAAGATCGGTTCGGGATTGATCTTCATGGAAAGAAAGTAGAAGACGGAAAAGATATAATCAAACGCGAACTTGTCAAGTCGGGCTGGGCAGACTCATTCTTCCAGCTGACTGGTGAGATCGTATCTCGGTCACTTACCGAATGCATCGTGAAGATTGTATCAGACCAATGGTTCATCGATTACGGCAACCCGGAATGGAAGAGAGATGCCCACAAGTGCCTTGATAAGATGAAGATGTTTCCTGAAAAAGCCAGACAACAATTCGATTATGTCATTGACTGGCTGCATGAATGGGCTTGCACGCGTGAAGCTGGTCTTGGGACTCTGCTTCCATGGGATGAGAAATGGTTGATAGAGAGTCTATCAGATTCTACCATCTATATGGCATATTATACAATCAGCCACATCATAAAAGAGATACCAATCGGACAGGTCGATGATGCACTGTTCGATTATATATTCATGAAGAAAGATGTCGAAGTGAAGTGTGATAAAACACTTGCTGACCAGATGCGAAAAGAATTTGGATATTGGTACCCAGTCGATTTTCGTAATTCAGGAAAGGATCTCATACAGAACCATCTGTCATTCTTCATCTTCAACCACACAGCGATATTCCCTGAAGACAAATGGCCTGTTGGGATAGGTGTCAATGGCTGGGTGATGGTCGATGGACAGAAGATGTCAAAGTCGCTTGGTAATATGATTCCTGTAAGGAAAGTTGTCAAGGAGTTCGGCCCGGATGCTTGCCGACTTACGATACTCAACGGCGGAGAAGGCATGGATGATCCTAATTGGGAGACAAGCATGGTCTCAAGTCTCCCGCAGAAGTTCTCTCAATTGCTGTCTTTTGTCAAAGAGCAATATGGAAAAGGCAGAGATGAGGAGAGTTCTATCGATGGCTGGTTCGAATCTGTGTTGAACAGATGCATACGAGACGCGACAAAGTGCATGGAAGATACCATGTTCCGAAGCGCCATAAAATTGATCTTCTTCGATCTTGGACGGATGACTAAACAATACATCAACCGTTCTGACGGGATGCCGAACAAAGATATCATGGAAAAAGCCATAGAAGCGCAGCTTGTGATGCTCTCGCCGTTCGCGCCGCACATCTGCGAAGAGGCATGGGAATCGATCGGGAAGAAAAGTTATATCTCGCTAGCGAAATGGCCAGAATATGATGAGCAGAAGATAGATGATTCTGCAGAAGCAGTCCAGGACCTTGTGCAGACAGTAAGGAGCGATATCCGTGCTGTCCTAAGCCTTGCGAAGATAGAGAGACCTGATAAGATCACCCTTTTTATCCCTTCGTCATGGAAATATGGATTTGTCGAATTGATAAAAGAGAAGATGAAAGAGACGAGAAATCCTGGCGATATCATAAAAACAGTCATGGCGACTGACATGAAGAAGCAGGGACAGACAGTCATGAAAACAATACCTAAGCTTGTGAATGACCCTTCGAAGATACCTGCTGTGGTGCTGGATCAGGAGAGAGAAATTTGTGCCCTCATGGACGCAAAGCAATCTCTTGAGAAGGAGTTTTTGTCCATACTCAACATTATTAAAGAAGAAGAGTCTAATGAACAGAAGGCAAAGCAGGCGATGCCAGGAAAACCCGCCATACTGCTATCATAGGTATCAAGATGAAAAAACATATGCTGACTGTAAGCGATATCAGAAAGGATGACACTGTGAGACAGCTCATCAAGCATGCAGATAGTTATCTGGAAAGCATAAAGTTCACAAAACATGGTGAAGTGCATGCCTCGAATGTCAGCTGGCACGCAAAAGATATACTTCTGAAACTTGGATTTGACAACAGAGAGGCAGAGCTTGCCGCGATCAGCGGATACATCCATGATGTCGGAAATTTCATCAACAGGCAGAACCATGAGATCACGGGTGCCACACTTGCCATGAAACTCCTCGACAAGTTAGGGATGGATCTGAAAGAGACGCTTGATATAGCGCAGGCGATAGGGAACCACGATGAGAAATCAGGCATCCCAGTGAGCAACATCACAGCAGCAGTCATAATCGCAGACAAATGTGATGTCCATAGATCAAGAGTCAGAAGCAAAGGGACAATACATGATGACATCCATGATAGGGTCAATTATGCAGTGAAGAAAGCGTCGCTCAAGATATTCAAGAAGAAGAAGATAATCCAGCTGGCGCTTGAGATCGATACAGCGATAGCTGCGGTCATCGATTATTTCGAGATATTCCTATCACGTATGGTCATCTGCAAGAAGGCCGCGGATTTCTTAGGATGCAAATTCGAGCTTGTGATCAATGGGAATAAGCTGGTTTGATAACCTTTTTCCAATAAAATATTTGATATCATAAAAGTGCGCTTGAGTCCAAAGGACGAACGCACATCCGTGGCTACGGCGGAAAACGTAGTTTTCTTAATATTTTTATATTAATTCAATATCCAATCACTAAAATGGTATATGACATATTCGCAGGCGGACCATCACAGCACAGAGCAAGAGAACCATACATCGATATGCTAAGAGATGCATTCCCAGACAAAGAGATATTCTCGCCATTCGATCGACCTACACAGGAAGATGGCGCATGGAAATATGATAATCTGCAGGGAATCATGGGTTCAAGAGCGATGTTGAACTGCGTCCCGTCATTCCCGTTCCCAGGCGTCATGTTCGAAGCAGGATTCTTCTATAACGCGAATTGTGAGAGACCTGGCGAGAATCTGGTCCAGCTTGTTTCTGTCATCGATCCAAAAGATCTTGAAGGTCCATCAGGAAAGAGCGTCCTCTCTGCTTACGGACAGATGGTCACCGATATGGATTCTGCGATAGAAAGATTGAATGCTTACTTCGATTCTTTGCGATGACCGGTCGCTTTCGCGACTTCTGTGTTTATCCGCAATATCTCTAGCTCGTCATTCGGGTCGATTAATTCATCATGGACTTTCTTTGCGACCGCTGTCATGACGGCCCTAAGAGAACAAGGATGATGAAAACGGTCACCAAACACTGACGGTCTTATGTATCTTGCGTATTCTTTGAATCTGTTATCAGCATGCAACTTGTAGATGAAGCTGTCTTGCATAGAATTCAAGATCGAGATGAAATCTTGATTGTGGATGTTGCCATAGCCCTCACCGACATTCGCAAGACGGCATGTCGCGATCTCGCCGTTGGCTTTTATCGTGAGATTATCCGGACGGAAGAAACCAGGGCATCGCATAAGGCTAAGACCCTTATCAATATCGAGTATCCCTTCTTTTCTATTCGCATCGTTTCCGATGTCAATACGATTAGTGATGATGTTATCATCATCAGAAAGCAGATGACCTACCATATTCTTATGTGTCGTGTGCTTTGGAAAGTCATATATCTTCTGCGCAAGACCCACAAGATGAGAATCATCAACATGGTCAGATGTAAGGAACGACAATCTGACAGTCAGACCGGATTCCTTGGCTTCATCAATACCGCCCATGATCGCATCATAAAGGCCATCTCTGCCCCTTGATCTGTCGTGGGAATCTCTATCACCATCGATGCTGAAGAGCAGATGCGTGAGACCTCGCTCTTTTAGTTCTGAAAAATATTCTTTTCTGTCTTTATACTTTTTACCGGCGGCATTGAACCCACCTTCTTCCATGCAGAACCATCCGTTTGACAGAAGCACGACATCCAGATCTCCTTGTGAAGATATATGCTCTGACAGATCAAGCCAGTTGCGACCATACTTCGATACCTCGCCGCCGATGAACAGGAATCTTTTCACTCCCATGACAACAGAGGCATCAGCCGCTTTTTTCAGCACATAGATGTCTTTCTCTGTTGTGTGTCTGACTGTCGCATTATAACACATCTCGCAGTCAAAATTACATAATGAAGTATATTCAAATATTATCCACCTGACATGCTCCAATGGATTCTGCTTGTATCTGCGTTTTATTAGGTTTTTAGTATCATACGTGCTCCTTAGAAATCCTTTTTTTATCAAGAGGGGATCGATACTTGTCTCTTCTGCGGGAAGTATTGTGTGGTTATAGACATCGATGACTCTTGATCTCTCATCTACAGGAAGGAATCTTTTAAGATCAGTGTCATGCGTGAGTTCATGCACCCATTTATGTCCATAATTCGAAAGGGAGACATTTTTCATAAAAGAGTGGAGAACAGATCAGCTTATTAGCATTTCTATTCAGATCTTATATTCATTGAACCGGCCAGGAGCATTCGCGTCATAATATCCCAGAGCTGGAATCTGCTTATTGATCTTTTTCAATCTTTTCTTCGCAGCTTTTAGTGATTTCTTATCAAGCCCTTGTGGGATATAAAGCCTGCTTGGGAAACTTCCGATATGCGGGATTATATTCTCCCAATCGATCCATAATGCATCGAATGGAAGGATACTCTTATCTGCAAATTCTTCAGGACTGTTTATATTTCGATAGATCTGTTTTATCATATTCTTGCTTTTGTCCCAGAACCCTTCTGTGGTCTCTGGCTTGCAGACTGGACATGGAATGAAACCATATAAAATCAATCTATCAAGCCCATTGTTGCCAGCAGCGAGCAACACTTCATCTATCTTTTTTGGACCACGATTACCAGCAGGACAGAAAGTATGGCCAAAAAGACCAGTCGACAGACGTGCAGACCAGAGCTTATCTTCTGGATTTTCTTTTTTATACACTGCGATCTCTCGTAGATCCATCTTCTGAAAATTATCATTATTTATCATAAAATATTCATTCATCAGTATCAGCCCCAAAAAAAATCATGTTGATATCAATTATAAATGTTATGGATCAGAGACGCAATAGTAAGAATACAACACCAAAAAGAAATAATGTTAAAGCAAGCCACAGGAGCGCAGATCTGATTTTTGGATTATTCTGCAGATATCTTTGGCTGCAATAACCAAGCAATAGCAATCCAAGACAGAACATGACCACCTGATGCCAATAATCACCTAACGGCGGAATGAAAGATGTGATAATCGCGACAGTCATCATCGCAAATGCAATTATAGTCACATTGGATCTGAGTTCTTTGAATAGCTGGTCATCTGTTTTCTTTTTCATCATTATAGAAATAGGTCAATGAATATTTAATTGTTATTATGATAAGCTAATCATTTGATATACACAAAAAATCATATTCAAACCATAAAAAGAAGATAAAACTTGATGATAAAAGAATCAAATAAAAAAATAAGAGAATAAACAAAGCCTTCTTTAGCTTCTCCAGATAATGATCAACGCCTGTGCTTCTGGAAACAGTCTCTGCAGTACACTGGCTTGCCTTCTGTTGGCTTGAAAGGGACTTCGCATTCTTTATTGCATTCTGCGCAGATAGCTTTATGCATTTCCCTTGGGCCACTGTTGAAACCGCCGCCACGACCGCCACCGAAACCGCCACTATGGCCGCCATCACGACCGCCACTTCTATTGTTGAAACCGCCACGGTTTCCACGCCTGTCATTATCTTCTCTCATTTTCGCTCCTCGTTAATTTCTATTAACAATGTGCCAATCTAAAAAACACATGCAACCGAATCGTTGCGTGGTCCAAAAGACCGTCACGCCATTAAGTATTAATCGTTACTACTTAAAACTTTTGCTGCGCCGACTGTGATACAGCCACTTTGAACGCTCTTTATCCCGTCTGGCACAACATGAACTGGTTTTTATGCGCCGGCCGGGATTCGAACCCGAATCAAAGGCTCACTTCACCATGCATAGGTTTGGAAGGCCTCTATCCTAGCCATTAGACTACCGGCGCGTTCATCTGAGGATAATTCTGTCCCTTTAAATAGATTGCGATTGAGCATACTAGAAAACCCATCAAATCCCGGCTATGACGTCCATCTCTACCCTGGCATCCATAGGCAACCGGGCGACCTGGACCGTCGATCTTGCGGGTCTTTCTGTGAAATAATCACCAAATATCTCATTGACCCTTGGAAAATCAGCCATATCGACAAGATATACAGTCACTTTGATGACTTTTTCCAATGAAGTGCCGGCGGCTTCGAGCACTGCCTTGAGATTCTCAAGCACCTGTACGGTCTGAGTCTCGATATCATCTCCGACAAGCTTTCCTGTCTTTGGATCAAGGGATATCTGGCCGGACGTGAACACAAAAGCACCAGTCTTCTTCGCTTGAGAATAAGGGCCGATCGCCTGCGGTGCATCTAATGTATCGATTGTTTCCAGATCAATCACCTTTGATATAGTTCTTGACATATCCAATCACTTCATCCCTTGCAGCTGCGATGAAACTCATCGTTCCGGCAAGCGCATGGCCGCCGCCGCCACACATCGCATGCGGAAGATCTTTCTTCACAGACCTTATTATATCATTCACATCAAAGCCTTTGCTTCCGATCTTGAAATCTACGCTCCCTCGGAATGTCATCATTGTGTCAGCGACACCCAATACGACAATCTCTTTGCCTTTGAATCTCTTTTCCAAGAGATCGAATGATAATCTAGCCATCTTCGAAGAGCTGAAATAGTCACCACGCATGGTCGTGTCTGACACATTGATCGTCCCAATGACAGAATTATCTGATTCATCTATAGAAAGATATTTCTCAGCGACAGGTATATTCATGTCCCATGTCTCTTCTACTCTTTCAAGCATCACATTGACAAATTCCTTCTGACGCTTCTTATCTGTGCAAAGGATCATATCGATGAATTCGCGCGCTTCAAAGAAACTGACATAATATGCATCATAATCAAAACAGCGAACAAGTTTCACCAAAAAATCAAGGTCATAACCATCCTTCACTGCAATGGCGATATATTCGTCTTTCAATGATTTATCAGCATGATCCGCGATTCCAGCCAAAGCGCCTAGATGGTCGATGAAATCTACTTCCGGATTCAGCATCTTTCCTAGCTCAAGACCTAACATGCCAGCACAGGGAGTCGATCCATACCCGATCAATTGCGGGTTTATGTGCGCATCAAGAAAGTAATCGACTTTAGCCCCACCATCGACAATCGGACCAGGATTATGATGATCGACCACGACAACTTTGGCTCCGAACAGCTTGGCCTTCTTGATCGAAAGGAGATTCTCTTCTGAACTACCAAGATCCATCAATATAATCAATGGTGCGGGTCTTGAGAATCTTCCAGAATCAGTCAGAAAAAAAGCCACATCTTTTGTTGCATCGGAATAATCATAGAACGGTGTCCGCGACGGAGATCTTTTGAAATACTGCCATGCAGCCTTGTCAGATCCACGCCTGTTCGCGATGAGGGGCAATATGGCACGTTCGATTGAGAGCGCTGCACAGTAGCCATCGCAATCTGCATGATGCCTGATCAGGATAGGCCTCCCATCTATGATCGCTTTGTTTATTGTCTTTGCGACAGACACAAATCTTGAGCGCAAGCCTTCATATATCTCTGATTTGACCAAAAAAGAATCCCCTTGAGGCTGAGATTGCTGGTCTTGGTTCTTTTCTATCAGCTTCGATGCTGCTGATTTGTTCTTATCATCAAGCTTTGAATACGAATCCAAGATACATTCCAAATCTCCATCTCTTACAGTCACCCTTATCTCTGCAGATATCAGATCACCTTCGAGGATCTCAGGATAAGCCCTTTTGCCGCGTTCTTTTGAGAATTTCACTGATTTTATTCCGGCAGTGCCATCATTCAATGTGAAGATAGTGGGGCCAGTGGATTGAAAGATAGAATCCACTTTACATAATATCTCAAAACGTTTTCCAACATCCTCTCGTTTCAAATCTGCGAGCTTTTTCATAGTATGATATGATTGGATGTGATTATTTAAATCTATTGAACAATCAATGAAAAAGAAATTCATTCACAAAAGAAAAAAATCGTTTGATTAATGGGACATACAGCACCACTTTATCCTGGCACATGCGATCCACACATGCACTGCTCAGGCATTCAAAACCATCTTGGCATGATTCACCATTGTTTTTTTGATTGATGATATCTTTGATATTGCTGCAATATGATTTCACACCGATCTGATCTATCCTCTGACCGATAGAATAACAATGCCCATCTATGTCTTCGCATCCGCTGCATTTTGTCTCAACAACCTGTTCTGGTTGCGCTGCCGGTTGTTCGATAGACACAGACGTTGTCTCCTTTATTTCTTGCTTGACTGGTTCTGTCGTCTTTGTCTCAGGAACTTTTACAATGGGATCACTTTTATCGACTACCGGGGCTTTGGTCTCTTCTTCAATGATCGTCGGGGATGACCTGCACCCAGAAGAAGAAGAGTCACAGCCATATTCACATTTCTCATATATCCATTTATTATTCACGCATTTTGTGGTATAATCACCATAACATAAAGTTTTATCTGAACTGCACATCACAGCAGTCTCTACTTCTTCGCATGCCCCATTCTTGCATTCTCCGTTGCATTGAAATATCTTGTATATCGCTTTTCCATTCTCACAGATTGCTTCTGAGACTTTATTATGACTTTCACATACATCTTTTAGGGTACGTCCATCCTCATCCACAACAGTGGTCTGTATAGACAGGTTCTTTGAATCGGGATCCACACAAGTCGGCTCTTCGGCTATGATGCATCTTCCATCGATACATTTGTAATCACATCGCTTGTATTTCTCAGAGCCGATATTTTTTCTGCATACTCTCTCAAGCAACATCTCTCTTGGCTGGCATTCATCATAGAACTGTTTTCCCCATTCGTCTATTATATATGATTTTGTGAAGAAATCCTCACCATCCATATCGACGCAAGCGATCGGTTCGACAACTGGGGCATCTACACATTTCCCTTCTATGCATTTATAATCGCAATAGAATCTTTTCTCAGATACATACGCGCCTTCGCATCCCATTTCTACAAGCGTATGGTAATCAGCGCAATAATCATTATGCGTCGTGCCATTGACATCAGTGACATAAGAAGCAAGACCATAATTGGATCCATCATTATCTGTGCATGTCGCACTTACAGAAATCAAAGATACCAAAAAGACTAATGTAATCAGTAATGCTCTGGTATTCATTTGGATATGCACCGTTTAATCATATGAAAAGGAAAAAGTGGCTCCCCTCGGGATATTTTGGGAGGGGTGGTTTCTTTTTAGAAGAAATCTATGGGGAGCCATTGGATCATGATGGTAGTGAATCTCTTACCTCCTGAACCCACATAAGTCCGACTTTTAGCATGTTTTTGTTGAAACGATCCGACAGCTTATAGACCTTCTTGTAAAGGTCGTAGTCAATCATTCCCATGCTTTTCATCGGTGTGAGTATACGATCGTAAAATTGTCTTTTATTATATGATATCTTTTCTGTCTGTTTTCTTTTGATGGGTCCTTCATCTTCAATCTCGAAAATCGTTCCATCATGCACGCGTGTCGCAAAAAGGGACATCTCTGTCTTTCCAAGCACGCCACCATGCCCTTTTAAGGTATCTATGAGCATTTTCCCTACTTTTGTCTGTTGCTCTGTGGCAAATATAACCTCAAATATGTCATCGCTTAGGTTATACATGTCAAAAAGGATTACCATCCTAACTGTTTAACTGCGTTAACTTGTATTTAAATGTTACGTTTTAGTATACTGGAATAGGTTTTGCGCTTATTTAACCGTTTTTTCTATACTAGAGTACTATTTTCGATTATGCGGATTTTCTTTTTTCCGGAATCACCGAATTATATAGAACATTTATATACTGGAGAATATATTATAATCTGTTTAGGGGTAAAACATGGCACAACGTCATAGGCAAAGCCAAAAACATAGAATCGCAGTATTCAAATTTGGATCATTTGTCGCAGCTTTGCTCTTGATCATATTTCTGTTTTTAGCATCAAAAGACAAACTGATATCTAATGAGATAATAGGTTGCTGGAAAGATACTATAGGTGGTGAGATCTCGAATAGTATCGTGATCACCACAGATGGTGTCAATGAAGCAATGACCACCAATACAAAGATAATAAGCAATGTGAATTGCAGCGTCATGTTTCCGGATTCAGAATGTGTCAAATATTCTGAAAAGACAAGCGAGAATGGTATATTTATAGGAGAAGAAGTGCGTGTCGGACCAAAAAAATATCTTGGCAGTTATATGATGATAGGAGAAGAGCTTCTTTATATCGACGAGATAAAAGATCACTTGCAAGCAGTATGTGAAAGCGGAAAAGATATCGGATTGATGATAAAAGACAGGGAATTCACATTGCATAAAATCAAGAAAAAAGATTATATCATAAATGGAAACAAAGTAAAATGTTGTCAAGTCCGTCTTACAGATAATGAAAATAATGTGGCTGATTTCTGCGTATCACAAGAACAATGCCATACAATGCTTGAGATCACACAAAAAGAAGGAAACAGAAAGCTGCAGAGCAAGGTGATCGATTACAGATTAGGGACTAGTTCTTGAAGAATTTTCCAATCTCTTTTATATAATCCATAGATATCTTGACGTCCCAGTCGATTGGGAAACACTTGAAATAATTATCCCAGACATAACGATGGTCTATGAACAGGATCGCGCCCCTGTCAGTGCCGCTCCTTATGCATCTTCCAGCAGCCTGCATCACTTTATTCAACGCAGGAAAAATATATCCGTAATCCCACCCGCGTTGGAATCTCATATCATAATACTTTATCAATTCCTTGGTCTCAAGATTCGGCTGATTCAAAGGAAGCCCGACAACAGCCACACATTTAAGATAATCACCTGGAAGATCAATCCCTTCTCCAAATGAACCGGATGCGACAGCCAATAATACTGCACCGATCTTATGATATTCCTTGAAACGATCCAATAGATCTTTCTTTTCCTCATTTCCAAGACCTGATTCTTCAAGGAATATAGTCTTCTTTGACAATGTACTGAAGAAATTGTACACATCGTCTCTCAATCTATAACTTGGGAAAAATATCGCGCAATTGCCAGGGACTGCATCTGTCGCTTCAGCGCATATCTTCGCGATCTCTTTGTATTGCGATTCAGATCTTGAAGAGAATTTCGTGCTGGTCTTCGGGATCACCAAATTCAGCCGATTGTCCTGTGGAAACGGGCTTTTGTATTTTTTCAGGATGGTCCTCTCGGTGTCGAATCCCAATATATCACGATACATGATTGTGGGAGTCAATGTCCCTGACATCAGGATTGAAGAATATGACCCTTCAAAGACTTCCTTGCTAACTATCGATGGATCAAGACATCTATTTTGAAGTATGACAGATGGACTTGATTTTTGGTTCTTGACTTCTATGAACCGCAGGAAACCTTTCTCTTCATGCAACCATTCTTCAAGGAATGTTGCTATAGAACCGACAAAAGACTGTCTCTGCGTCTCACGGATAGCATCACCTACGGCCTTGAGATCATCTACAATATCGCTGTATCCTTTGATGTCTTCTACACGCTTCATAAAATTATCCCGTCCAATGATCTTCTGGTCCTTGACACCATTTGATAGGTCATTTAGGATATCCTGAAGAGAGACAAGAGTCTCGATAGTATCGAAATATTTGAGTTTCTTCGCCTCTTTTATCGCGGATTTCAGCATATTGCTCGAAAGCCTCGCAGTCATTATTTCTCTCAACCTGGCAGGCACATTGTGCCCTTCATCGATTATCAGGATAGATTCTTCAAGATTCTTTGTCGATCTTAGAAAAAAACCATCTCTGATCCTTTTATTGAAGATGTAATTATAATCACAGATTATGATATCAGCATCCTTTGCCATCTGGTTAGTTATCTCATATGGACAAAGATCATTTTCTTTGCAGATCTTTATCACATCATCGCATGCGAGGATATTCTTGTCTCTTATGTATTTGATGACTTCACTCGCTTTCTCTGTCATCGCTGTCCCTTTCTTTGTCTTCTTGAAGAACTCACACGCATTTGTCTCTTTGAGTCTCTTGCAATAGTCTGCGAATTCACCAGAATATAGCAACTGTATGCCTGGCACTAGACACATCCATTTCTTTCCTATTATGTCGATAGCTTTTATCTTGACTTTATGCCTTTCAGTTATGGCTTTTATCGTCTCTATAGCGATATGATGCTGAGTATGACGTGATGTCAGGAAGAACACAGTAAGATTGTTATCGAGTGCATGAGTAAGAGCAGGAGCTATCGTCGCAGCTGTCTTTCCAAGACCGGTCGGTGCATGAGCGATCAGGTGCTTCTTTGATTTCAGTGCTTCATCTATATCAACCATGAAGTCAGACTGGATCTCCCTTATTTCATCATATGGAAACAGATTCAAGATAAACCCCTTAACCTCTGAATTGAAGCACGTTATATAAATCTAATGTCAACGATATTTTCACTCCGGAAATAGCACCAAAAAAGGTTTTTACCACCAATAAATAGTAAACTTTAAATAGCCAGGAATCATACATAAATCATGAAAAATGAAATCACTAAGCTAATAGCAGGTGCTGTCGCTTCTATCATGTTATCTTGCGCTCCAATGCATGAAACAAGAATAGAGAATAATATAAATCAAATACATGATAAAGCAAAATCCACGCAAAAATTTAAGACTCCTGAAAAGCTATTTAATTGGCTCATAAAAAATATCAAGTACACATCCGACAAGACACTTTATGGCACAGATCATTGGGCATCTTTAAAGCAGACATTAAAGTCGCATAAAGGTGATTGTGATGATTTTGCTATAGCAGCTGCAGCGAAGCGATGTGATGGTAAAAATAATGCAATTTTTTTGGGTTTATACAAAACATATAATGACATTGCGCTTGGAAAAAATTATGATTCCGGACATGCAGCTTACATCTTTAGGCAAGACAATAAATTGGGTGTTATCGATAATAATGGTTTCTTAAATGCTTCGTATGACAATCTTGAAAAACTTGTGAATACAATGAATAAGATGCGAAACGAAAAGGATCGTTATCATAATTATACAATATATGAACTTGCATGTAAAGATGCCCTTGATGGAAATGGCAACCTAAAAAATATCGTAGCAGTAAAGGAGGGTAAATCATTTTTCACACCAGAGATGATTAATTTTTTGCGATTCAATCATTTCCCCAATAGAGTGCAAAGATACTTATCTGATCTTCAGAACACGGAAAATCCTAGAAAAGATGATTTCTTTGACACATTTATCAGGGTCTTCTATTCAAAAACAGCAAGCAAATCCGATGCAGCAATAGCTGCTGCTGTCATGATGAATGATGGTTCTTACCCGATAAGGATAGCCGTCTTTCCTAAAAAGACATTTGCAAACGCAGCATATATATTTGAAGAGAATGGAAAATTTGGCTCAGTCAGTAAAGATAGAGAATTTTTCAGGCCTGCAGAATACAATTCTGTAGATGAATTGATCGACACTTTTGAACTGGATCATAATCCAAAAAAGATAATAAGCAATAGGGAAGACTTGAACCTCCCACCATATCCTTCGTTCTGACTTATGTTTTTTATTATATTTGATATATGATTGATAGCAAGATTTTTATGAAGAATTTCCATCACATATAGATATGAAGCGGATTATATTATTTATTATCTTTATTGTATCATTCTTTTGTGGATGCTCAGCAAAGGAAGTCACATTCGGTGTAATTGCAGACATCCATCTTGAAGAAAATCATGTCTTTGATAGCTTGGTGTCAAAGCTATCTGAAGAAGACCTTGATTTCATAGTCGTGCTAGGTGACATGTGCACAGATGCAAGGCTTAGGAACAGCACCGATAATGTCGACGACCAAACAGAGATATATGATTCCCTTTCTACCTTGTCTTCTCTTAGCATACCTGTATATGTGATTCCTGGAAACCATGAAGAGACGCTACCATATTACCACGCGCTTAGGGATCTATATGCACAGAATAGTTCCATCATCGATCTATCACCTCTTGGATATTTTGAATTCTTTGGATTTGGTTTCGCCGCTCTTGGTGGATATCATGATGTCAGATATGCTCCCGGATATGATTTCATATATGGAAAGAACAAGCTTGCTACACTTTCAGATATGCTTCATGGAAAGAAAGACATCGTCCTGTTCACGCATGGCCCGCCATTGACAGAAGGCTCAGATGGGATAGATTATGTGCCTGGTATCGGCAATGTAAGTGATAGACAGCTCAATACTTTCATGGAAGAGAACAATATCGCATTCTCGATATCGGGACATATCCATGAATCCGGACAGGATGCAGTAGACAACAAGAATGATATAGTCCCCGAAGATACATGGTCTGAAAGCATGCTGCTAAATGCTGGCGCCGCTATCGATGGCAAGGCAAGTATCGTGACATTAAGAGAAGGAAAGATGAAATATCGGAGTGTTTTGGTGAGATGAGATTAGATGAGAGAGTATGGGCTTTTGTCAGCAAAGTGCCAGAAGGCAAAGTGACCACATATGGTGAGATCGCTAAAGCGCTTGGGACAAAAGCATTCAGGGCGATAGGTGGCGCGCTATCCCGCAATCCTACTCCGATTGTTGTTCCTTGCCATCGTGTCGTCAAGAGCAATGGTGGTATAGGTGGTTTCTTTGGCAAGAAAAGACTTATCTCAAAGAAGAGAGAACTGCTCGAAAAGGAAGGAATACGATTCAAAGAGAGGTCTGATGGATTATACGTGGATGATTTCAAGAGAATGCTCTTCAGATTTTAGATTATTGTTCTTATGATTGTGTTGATTATTTAATATTCGCATCTTGAAATCGATTTCTATCTGACCAGAAAAACACAATAAACAGCACTACCATAGATTTTAAATACATCTTAAGCCAAGGAAAATATATGTTCGAACTAAGAATCCATGGAAGAGGCGGACAAGGTGCGGTAGTCGCATCGAAGATACTTGCGAACGCAATGTTCCTTGAAGGAAAATATGTGCAGTCTTTTCCAATGTTCGGTGTAGAAAGAAGAGGCGCGCCAGTGCAGGCATTCCTACGCGCAGACGACAAGCCGATCAGGATACGATGTCAGGTGTATACTCCAAATCATATCATAGTGCTTGATCCAACTTTGATAAATGTGGTCGACGTGACAAAAGGTCTCAAGAAAAGCGGGTGGATCATAATCAATTCTTCGCATGATGCATCTGATTTCAAATTCAAAGGATATAAGGTAGCCACGATAGACGCGAACAAGATAGCGGTCTCTTTAGGACTTGGAAGCAAGACAGCACCAATCGTGAACACAGCGATACTCGGAGCATTCTCAAAGATCACTGGATTGATCTCGATAGAATCGATCCTGAAATCTGTCTCTGAAGAAGTCCCGATAAAAGTGCAGTTGAACAAGCAAGCAGTGCAAGAAGCTTATGATCAGGTAAGACAATGAGCAGAAAACCGATAACTTTCAGGACAGAAAAAGAGATGCCCATTATGGTCGTGTCATCTGGCACGACTGAAGTGAACAAGACAGGAAGCTGGCGATATCTAAGACCTGTCTATCAAGAGAAAGATGCTTCGTGCTCTGGTTTTTGCCTGTCAGGAAATGATGTGCGGGAATTTGTCACGCTTGTATCGAAGAACAAGATGAAAGAGGCATGGCATTCTATCATGAAGACAAACCCATTCCCTGCTGTGAGTGGGAGGATCTGTCCGCATCCATGCAAGAGCAACTGCAACAGGCGGGCTGTCGATGCGTCTATAAGGATAAATGATATCGAAGCAAAGATAGGTGATTTTGGGATCAGTAACAGATTTACACCTAAGGTCAAGAAAGGGAAGATGAAAGCCCTTGTCATGGGCAGCGGCCCAATTGGATTATCATGTGCATATCATCTCATGCGGCTTGGATACAGTGCTACTGTTTTTGAGAGCGGAAAAATAATCTGCGGCAGTCTAAGGACCGAGATGACGAAACACAAAGTGAAAGAGAAGATACTTGATGATGAATTAAAAGCATTGAAAAGAGCGGGGTTGGACATCAAGACAAACGTCAGACTAAAAGAGATCGATGGTTATGATGTGGTCTTTGTCGAACCAGGCGAAACGTTCGATAAGATAAGATCAGCGAAAGTCATCGCAGGTATCTCGTATGATACACATGGGAAATTCATTGGGAAAAATGATCTGCCAAAAGCTGTCCTTCCGACGCAGGCGATAAAAGCCGGCCGTATCTTGGCAGATATGATCGACAACAGACTTAAGAACAGAAGAATCACTGCAAAGAAAGTCGCCATCGTGAAGTTTGATATGATCAATAAGGATTATTTCGAGCAGATGGGTGAACATAAAGATCTTGTCAAAGATGCTTCCCGCTGTCTTTCATGCGGCAAGTGCATAAAGTGCGACAACTGCCTGATATTCTGTCCAGATTGCTGCATCAAAAAAACAGAAAAAGGGTATAAAGTGGATTATGATTATTGCAAGGGCTGCGGAATATGCGCTGAAGAATGCCCACGGGGCATAATCAGCCTTGAAGAGGAGGGTACATGATGAAAAAAGTCATGATGGGCAACCATGCTGTATCATACGGCGCAGCCCTTTGCCGGGTGCAAGTGATAGCTGCATACCCGATCACGCCGCAGACACAGATAGTCGAGAAATTATCAGAGATGTGCGGCTCAGGATTCTTGAAATCAAATTTCATAAAAGTCGAATCCGAGCATAGCGCGCTTGCTGCTGTGATGGGCGCAAGCGCGGCAGGTGCCCGTGCTTTCACAGCGACATCCGCCCAGGGTCTAGCGCTCATGCATGAGATAATCCATTGGGTCGCTGGAGCGAGGCTCCCTATTGTCATGGTGAATGTCAATCGCGCCATGGCGCCGCCATGGTCTGTGTGGACAGACCAGAATGACAGCCTGTCACAGCGCGATACCGGCTGGATGCAAATATATTGTGAGAGCAATCAGGAAGTCATCGATACAGTAATATTGGCATACAAGATCGCAGAGAAAGTGCAGATGCCATGCATGGTGATTCTCGATGCGTTCGTGCTTTCTCATACTTCCGAGATCGTCGACATACCAAAGCAGAGGAATGTCGATCTTTATCTGCCGCCATACAAGCCGAAGATGAAACTTGATATAAACAATCCAAAGGCATTCGGTGCATTGGTCACTCCTGAATATTATATGGAATTTCGTTATAAAATGCAAAAAGCGATGGACAAAGCAATTGATGTCGCTGCATCTGCTCATGCTGATTTCGCGAAGACTTTCGGCAGAAGATATGATGTCATCGAAGAATATATGACAAAAGATGCCGAGACTGTCATTGTCACATCAGGTACCATCACAAGCACGGCACGTGTTGTCATAGATGAGCTCCGCGAAAAAGGCGAGAAGATTGGCCTTCTTAAGATGCGGTTCTTCAGACCATTCCCAAAAGAAGCTGTCATCAAGGCGTTGACTGGAAAGAAGAAAGTAATCGTGCTTGACAGGAATATCTCATTTGGCCACCATGGTATATTTTTTCAGGAGATAAAGTCAGTTATGTATGGCAAAAAAGACGCTCCAGAGATCTCGGGCGTCATCCTCGGGCTTGGCGGAAGAGATGTGACACCTGATGTTATAAAGGATGCGATCTCTGAAGGCAAGAGAAACAGGACAGAAGATATCGTATGGATCGGTGTTAAAAAGTGAAGCAGATAAATGATTTTTCAAGGATAACAAAAGACGAGCTTCTATGTTCAGGTCACTTGGCGTGCCCGGGCTGCGGTGGTTCGCTTGCCATGAAACTAGTTTTGAAAGCGCTTGGAAAAAAGACCATGGTCGTGCTCCCTGCATGCTGCTGGTCTGTCATAGCTGGTCCGTTCCCATATTCTTCACTTAAAGTCCCATTGTTTCATACCGCATTCGAGACAGCCGCGTCTGTCGCGAGCGGTGTCCGTTCCTCATTGAATGCTCAAGGAAAAGACGATATCAATGTCCTTGCCTGGGCTGGTGATGGCGGTACATTCGATATCGGTCTGCAGGCTCTTTCTGGCGCTGCGGAAAGGAATGAGGATATCATCTATATCTGCTATGACAACGAAGCATACATGAACACAGGCATCCAGCGGTCATCTGCGACACCATGGGGAGCATGGACGACAACGACTCCTATATCTCATCCAAAAGACCGTCCGAAGAAAGACATAATGGACATAATGGCGGCGCATAAGATCCCTTATTGCGCTAACGCATCGGTCGCGTTTCCAGAAGATCTTATCAGAAAGGTGAAGAAAGCCGCATCTATCAAAGGAATGAAATTCATCCATATAATCGCTCCCTGCACCGCTGGCTGGAAGGAACCAAGCAACATCACAATTAAGGTCGCCCGAGAAGCGGTCGCGGCACGTGTATTCCCGTTATTTGAAATCGAACATGGCACGGATTATATAATCAATGAGATGCCTGCAAAGATCCCTATCGACAAGTATCTTTCTATGCAAGCCAGGTTCAGACATCTAAAGCCCATATATATAAAATATATCCAGAAACTTATCGACTACGAATGGGGACTTTTGGGAGTCAAAGCAAAAAACGAGATGGACAATGTCTATAGAAAGATATTCGACCCTAAACATCATGTCGACAAGAAACATGTCAAGCTTGAACGGGATTTCGAGCATAATGGTTAATCTTTGTCATCATACGGCAGATGGCTTCCACAGATGTGTTCTGCTATCTCATACTCGCCATTTCTTTCTGCTTCTGCAATTGCTGTCTTGATCCTCATGAATTTATTCAATTTGTCGACTGCGTCAAATCCAGAATATATCCTGGACAGATCATCTGTTTTCTGTTCCAATAAGCTGCGGGCAGAGTCAGTTGTCAACTCTCTTTTGCAGATAGCGAACTTGTAGTCTGCTGGATCACTGCCCATCTGAAACACATAGGCTTTACCTATATGCGGTCTGCCTTCTGGATCAGGAAGAAAATAGAGATTCCCATCCAATAACTGGAATTGATAGAGCTTAAGGACAAGTTCTGTGCTGGTTCGAAGAATATCCTTTGTTGTTTCAAGAATGTCTTTTATCCGATCATTGATATTGTCGTCTGCCATGCATGAAGTAATAATCTGAGAATATAAAAAATTGATGTATGGACTCTAGCATTTCGCGTTTTTCCACAAGAATTCAAAATACTGCCTGTACGCATCGGCTATTGCCGCATTATCAATCACGATTGTCTGCACGGTCTTGCCTTGATAGACTGTCAGAGCGACAAGTGAACCGCAAACTGATGTGGATACCGGCTGGTCGAGCTCTTTTGGCAGATAGCGGCTTTTTGTATATGGCAATCGGTTTGTGGTCTCTATCCTGGCCTTGGCATCATGGTTGAAAAGATGCCAGAGTTTGAGTTTCTGTTTTGCCCGCTTCTTATGATATTGGTCGAAGAAATCACCCATCAATTCTACAGCATTGTTCGGCACGCCATATACCACCCGTTCTTTACCAATAACCAAAAACTCATTTAATAAGTTCCGCCAGCCATTGACTCCTTCGATCATGCGCATCTGAGTCGTCATGATAG